>Ga0209835_1000001_pt1 | contig 262795 bp, 210 predicted proteins | sample LakKivwa52mmetaG_FD_184138 | JGI IMG/M metagenome (GOLD analysis project Ga0209835, IMG submission 184138) | Anoxic lake water microbial communities from Lake Kivu, Rwanda to study Microbial Dark Matter (Phase II) - Lake Kivu water 52m metaG... | ecosystem: Environmental > Aquatic > Freshwater...
ATACTCAAATTCAATCGCAAATGACTTCTTGAATTCATTGAATAAATATAATGAAACAGGAAGTTTTAATTGGGAGCAAAGCGAAAAATCTATTCAATTAGAAACAACCTTGGCAAATTTTAAATTAGGTGAAGATGTTCAGCATTCTAAGAGAGCAATGACCGAAACGATTAAACAACTAGAAGCAAATCTACCATTACTCATTGATATTGAGAAAATGGATAGCTTGAAGAATGCGTTTAGATTAGCAATAGAATCTCAGCAAAAGCACTTCCGACGCACCTTTAAAAACTTGTTTAATGAAGAATTATAAATAGGTTATTACATTAGTGATGAATAGAAGAATATTTGTTCTTGGGTGCTTGTTAGTTGTGACATTAATAGCTTCATCGCAAGAAGATAGGACATTTAAAGTTACCCAGGTTGGTCAGAGACGCATTGTTCGTGGCAAAGTAAAGCAGAGGGAAAAATTAAGTAAGCCTGACTTCCTGTACGTGATTGTTTATAATGAAACTGATGGAATAATCAGATTTAAGAATAGTAGAGCAAGCGTTTTGCACCTTGAACTCCCAGCGATTGATAAGAAGGTAAAGTACGATGCAGATGGGGATCTAATGGTATCAACGTCGTATAAGACTATTGACGAGGATGATACAAGGGGATTAGTAATATTTATCGAATATCCAGAATTAGGAATCGGGAACCTCATTGTTATCTACAAGAATGTGTCCTTGGAGTTCTACCTTGTTGAAATAGATTTGGAGACGTTAATCTGTAAACACTGATGCGATAGTTACCATAATTAGGTTTGATTCGAGTTCCACCAAACATTCTTGCAATGTTGGTTCCAACTTCTGTAAAGAATAGGGTTTTTCCATCAAGAAATTAGCTGTCTAACATATGCAACATTATGTGATTTGCAACGAGGGCAAAATAATCTCTCATTATCAGACAAAATCCCGCCGCATTCACACACAGGTAATACGTTTACCTCGCCATTATAAGTTTCAACCTCATGAAATCTTCCACATTTCTGACACTGGGTACTGTGCTTCGCCCAGAAAGGGTCTCCAATCCCATGAACAGACCCAAGTAACCTTTGGGTGTAATTACATTCATTGCAATAGAATAGACCTATACCTGTAACTCTTGCAAATCTAAGGTTATTCAAATTAATGGCTCTGGCTAATTCCTGATCTTTTAAATTCCGTGTCGCCCTGCTTTTCTGAAGGATCTTTTTTACAAATCTTTCTATCAGTAGTAATAGTCCCAATACTGGCCAAAAAACTGAAAACAACAAAGCCTGTCCAATAAAGACAGGGTCTGTCCATGATTTAATAGCTGCCAACCCATTTCTTCGATGTTTTCCTAGGACAATTGGATAGCCAATGAGTCCAGGTAAGATTGCTATCAACATCCAGTTTGATGCGTCCATATGTACTTAGTAGAAATTGCGAAAGGATAATATATAATATTTCCATCTGTTTTATTCATTGCAGATCCTATAAATCAGGATAGCGCTCCATATGTATGTTCCGAGCCTCACTAAAGGTTATTTCAAACCTCGCTAGTTTATATTTCAAGATAATGATTGTTGAACAAACCAGAACGTGTGTAATAGTTATGGGCGTGGTAAGTATGGAAGGCAAGGCAAATAGAAGGCACCCACTTGAAAATGATAGATATTTGCAAACCCGGTTTATTAGATAATCAATCCAACCAAGAAGCCAAAAGGGCAGATCCAAAATCGTCAAAAGAATGAATACGACATCAGTCATAATTGCTAAGATATAGTGAAGCTATCTGGGGCTAATTTGCCCAGATCTTAGAAAGCTTCGATGATAAAATATTTGGCCATAATTACACATTTTCACATCTCTCCTTTACGTTCCTTTTCTTTTTTCTCAAAATACAGCCAAATTCTTCTTCCAAAAAATATTGTTATTCCTGCTCCTAAAGCAAGGGTCATGCCGTCGAATTCGCCAAAATTCAATATAATCAAAGTTGAATAGGTAAACATGATTGCAAAAATGCTGACAATAACAATAAGTAATTCCTTCATATTGTTTTGATTTCTAATAATGCTAAAAGTAGTAAATTCTTTAATAAAACACATCCCAAAGCAATCTCTATCTTGTTTATACTCGCAGCGGTGCGAAGAACCCTGTGTACCATGCCATTCGAGCCGAAATAAGACTCATTATTTAAAACTTGCATAATTTAATAACACAGTAGCCGGGATTAGCCTTGCATGCCAAAGAAAAGTTCAATTCATTTCAAAGAGTTTGTATATGATAAATCAATAGAAGTAATACCGTGGGCCATATGTGGGCCAAATCAGAAAACAAGAAACCCTATCATGCTGATTATCTGGGCTGATAGGGTTTCTGTTTGAGGTAAGTGGCGGACTTAGGTTGAATTAACCAAAGGGATCGATCTTCAGGTTTCTCGGCCCTGGTTTAGGGTTAAAAAGATAGATGGCTTCCAATATGCTTCCTGTTAGAAATGGAGACGGCCTGTATTTGTTTTAAATACAGGCCGTTAGGCTTTTTTCTTGTAGCGGAGGGAGGATTATTCGCTTCGCTCCGTGATCCTCTAAGGGGTTGCTTAAGAAGGAAAAACCCCGGGCTGTTCTTCGCACAGCCCGGATTTTTTGGGGAGGATTACTTCGCTTCGCTCCGTGATCCTCAGCTCACACTCCCGGAGGTCGTGTGAGGATTACTTCGCTTTGCTCCGTGATCCTCAGCTCACACTCCCGGAGGTCGTGTGAGGATTACTTCGCTTTGCTCCGTGATCCTCAGGAGGGTTGCTTAACAAGGAGAAACCCCGGGCTGTTCTTCGCACAGCCCGGATTTTTTGTTTTCATCCTCTTACAGAAGCAAGCTTCTGACGAGTCTGAAAACAAAAATCCCCGGTGCTTTCGCACCAGGGCTTTTTCCTTGTAGCGGAGGGAGGATTCGAACCTCCGACCTTTGGGTTATGAGCCCAACGAGCTACCTCTGCTCCACCCCGCAGTTTTACGAGGTGCAAATATAATGCTTACCTGCCACGCCACCAAGAAAAATTTTACTTTTTTACTCTTTTTTGGTATGTTTGCTCTTTTCCGGGACCGCCGAAACATGGAAAACCGGAGATTCAGAATAGTGTGAAATAATTAACAATCAGCATATTATGCCACGCGTATTTAAAGCCATCGATATTGCAAAGGAAGAAAAGGAGGTTATGCGCGATTACCTCGACCGCCATATGCCCCATCTGTTCTGTCCCGACGAAGTAAAAAAGGGTGATAAGTTCACTGTTAAGGTTAAAATGGGTAACGAATATCCCCACCCCGATGATGCCGATCACTTCATCAGTCTGATTCAGCTGTGGAACCGTGAAACCCTGCTGGCCGAGTGCCGCTACACCTCAGGCGCCTTCGGCCATAAGCCTTCACATTCGGAGGTCGACTTCTACCTTACCGCGCCCGATGTGTCAATGAACCTCTCAGCCATGTCGGTGTGCACCAAGCACGGGCTGTGGCAAAGCGAGGATAAGCCGGTGAAGGTGATTTAATATTGCTATCTTTGCGGGTCTATTTAATCTACTAATGGCTAAAGGTGACGTAAAAAAGAGAAACTGGCGCGACATGTACCGGTTTGCAGTTTTTAATGACAAAACCTTCGAGGAGGTCTGGCGAATCAGGCTTACAAGGTATTCGGCCTTTTTACTGGGTTCACTGATACTGGTGACAATCATCGGTTCAACAGTGTCGCTCATCGCATTCACAAACCTCAGGGAGTTTATCCCGGGTTACCCCGACTTCACACTCAGGCGAAGCATATACATGAATGCCATATACCTCGACTCACTTGAGCGCGAGCTTGAAAGACGCGACGCTTACTTTTACAACATAAACGCAATAGTCTCGGGCAGGGAGCCTATTGACAGGCTTGCAGCGCAGGACACGGGCCGAACCTATACCAATATCACTTTCAGCTCGTCATACCAGGATTCTTTGCTAAGGGTTCAGATGGAGAATGACGAGAGGTACAACCTTACCCTGGGAACCAACACCAACGCCGGATGGAAAGGACTGGCCAGCATACATTTCTTCCCTCCCGTGAAAGGTATTGTAACTGCGAAGTTCGACTACCGTACACGGCACTTCGGAACCGACATAGTTGCACGGCCAAAGGCTCTCGTCTCGGCAACACTCGACGGCGTGGTAATATTCACCGGCTGGACTATGGAAACGGGTTTCGTGATTCAGGTTCAGCATCCCAACGACATAGTCTCCATTTACAAGCATAACGCGGTTCTGCTAAAGGAGACCGGCGATATGGTGAGGGCCGGTGAGGCCATCGCAATTATCGGCGACTCGGGCGAGATGTACACCTCAGGTCCGCACCTCCATTTCGAAATCTGGTACAGGGGCGAAGCCGTCGATCCCGAGAGGTATATTATGTTCTGATATCCCTATGATGGCAAGGCACATAACAATACTGGGTTCAACAGGTTCTATCGGAACCCAGGCCCTCGGGGTTCTTTCGAACTACCCCGACCGCTTTACCATTGAGGTTCTTACCGCCAACAATAATTACCGCCTGCTGGCCGACCAGGCACTGAAATACCGACCCGATGCAGTTGTAATCGGTAACGCGGAACACTACCAGAGTCTTAAGGAACTGCTGGCAGGCGAACCGGTTAAGGTATATGCCGGATACGATGCCATTGAGCAGATAGCCGGCGCCGGCAACAGCGATACCGTACTGGCTTCCATGGTGGGTTACTCGGGACTAAAGCCCGCGATCAGCGCCGTTGAGGCCGGCAAGATCGTAGCCCTCGCCAACAAGGAAACTCTGGTTGTGGCCGGTCACCTGATAAGGGAGAAAGCACAACAGTCGGGCAGTTTTATCATACCTGTCGACTCTGAACATTCGGCAATCTTCCAATGCCTGGTGGGAGAGGGCGAAAACCAGATTGAAAAGATAACACTCACCGCTTCGGGAGGTCCGTTCAGGCAACTTACCAGGGAACAGCTTGAAACAGTCACACCCGCCCTGGCCCTGAAACACCCCAACTGGGATATGGGCAGCAAGGTCACTATCGACTCAGCCTCACTAATGAACAAGGGTCTGGAAGTAATTGAGGCTCACTGGCTGTTCGGTATTCCTGCTTCGAAGATAGAGGTGGTTATACATCCCCAGTCGATTCTCCATTCGATGGTCCATTTCAGTGACGGATCGGTGAAGGCCCAGATGGGAATTCCCGATATGCGGGTGCCAATTATTTATGCATTGGCATATCCCGACAGGCTGGTTACCGACCTGCCCAGACTCGACTTTGCAACTTGCACGAATTTAACCTTTCACCAGCCTGACACAGACCGGTTCCGCAACCTGGCACTAGCATACCAGGCTCTCAATGCCGGTGGCAACATGCCATGCGCCCTCAACTCGGCAAATGAGGTGGCCGTTGCATCATTCCTGTGCAACGAGCTGAAATTCACCCAGATGCCTGAGCTCGTCGATTACGTCATGAATAAAACAATACACCTGTCCCATCCCTCGCTCGCCGATCTGGAACTTACTGATGCTGAGGGCCGTTCACAGGCACATACTTACATTCGCAAATATTCAAAACGATTATGACAATACTTATAAAGGCAGCACAACTCTTGCTGGCACTTTCGATACTGGTAATCATCCATGAACTGGGTCATTTTCTCTTCGCAAAGCTGTTCAAAACACGTGTTGAGAAGTTTTACCTCTTCTTCGATGCATGGTTTTCGCTCTTCAAATTCAAAAGGGGAGATACAGAATACGGAGTAGGCTGGATACCTCTTGGCGGTTATGTTAAGATATCGGGCATGATAGACGAGTCGCTCGACAAGGAGCAGATGAAACAACCACCACAGCCCTGGGAGTTCAGGTCGAAGAAAACCTGGCAGAGGCTTCTTATTATGACTGGCGGAGTGCTCTTCAACCTGCTTCTGGCAATGCTGATTTATATAGCGGTGCTGTACAAGTGGGGCGAAAGCTACCTGGCAACCAGGGATGTGAAGTACGGTATTGTGGCCGATTCGCTGGCCAGGGAGATGGGACTGAGAAACGGCGACAAGGTACTGTCGGTTGACAATGAGTATATTGACATCTTCTACTCAATACCGACATACATCCTTCTGAATGAAAAGCGTACAATCCAGGTGGAACGCAACGGCGAAATCATAAGCATAGAGGTTCCCGATGAATATCGTCCACTGATGCTGAAGGGCGCCGGGAGGATGGATGCCCGCATACCGTTCGGACCGTTCATCGTTGCCGGCTTTGGAAAGGTGTCACCGGCAAGGGAGGCTGGTGTGGCCGAAGGCGATCAGATTGTCAGTATTGACGGCCACAGCTTTGAGTTCTATGATGAGTTTCAGGAATACGTCGCTTCGAAAAAGAGCACTGAGGTTATGGTGACACTCCTGCGTGCCGGTGGCGAAACAGTAGTACCGGTTACCCTCACTGAGTATGGCATGCTGGGCGTATCGCGCAGAGCCGAGCAGTTCTTTGAGTTCACCGATGCGGAATATGGTTTCTTTGAATCCATCCCGCTGGGCATAGGAAAGGGGCTGAAGATGGCTGGCGACTATTTCAAGCAATTCAAGCTGATATTCTCGCGCGAGACCCGCGGTTACGAGTCCCTGGGCGGGTTCCTTACAATAGGAAGCATCTTTCCTGCCGCATGGGACTGGCATGCATTCTGGGACCTCACAGCGTTCCTGTCAATAATTCTGGCCATTATGAACATACTGCCGATACCGGCCCTCGACGGCGGGCACGTAATGTTCCTGCTGTATGAGGTTGTAACCGGGCGCAAGCCAAGTGACAGGTTTATGGAGTACGCCCAGATAACCGGAATGATTATCATCTTTGCCCTTCTTATCTATGCCAACGGCAATGATATTGTCAGGTTCATAATAAGGAGATAAAAAAAGAAAACTGCCGGGTTGTGATTGATTAAACTATTTGTAACTTTGCACAGCATTAAAAGATTAACATTATGACACCACTGCTTGTTTACGGGGGCATGTTCGGCCCAACAGAAATTATTCTGATCATTCTGGTGGTTATTCTGCTTTTCGGTGGCAGGAAGATACCTGAGCTTATGAAGGGAATAGGCCAGGGGATGAAAGAGTTCAGGAAAGCCTCAAGGGCCGAAGATACTACAGACGACAAAAAAGAGTAGTACAGGAAACAACCCTGCCTGAGGCACTGCCCAGGCTGCCAATTATATAACCCGCTAATATTCAGCGGGTTTTTATTTATACATTGGCATAATTATTGAGCGGGTGAGACAGAAATTAAGTATATGGAAATGAAGAGGATTGCAGCATTTTGTTTTGCAGCACTGGTTGTCGTTTTTTCAGGGTGCCGCGGAAAAGGAGACAGTACGGCTTCACGAGTGATGGCAAATGTAACAGGATCATCGGGGGAGATTGTGATAGTGGCCGAGAAGTACATTCATGACGGCCCTGATGGTGAGCGTCTGATGAAGTTGTTCCAGGAGGCGGCTCCTGCACTACCCCAGTACGAACCTATGTTCAATATCCTTACTGTGACTCCTGCCAGTTACGGCAAGCTCTATCAGAATCACCGCAACGTACTCATTCTCTCCGTCGATCCGGCGCTGCAGGAGTCAAAAGTGGTGTTTCAGACCGATGTATATGCCCGTTCACAGCTGGTACTGAAGGCAACTGGACCTGACGGAGCTTCGGTGGTTGATGAGATTGAAAGAATGAAAGTACCGATTACCGAGAAACTCCTCTCTGCCGAAAGGGAGCGCTGGATGTCATATTACAAGCGTACCCAGTCGAGCCACACCTTCAACAGGCTTCGCGATCAGCATGGTATTTCCATGCCGGTTCCGGCCGGTTACACCATAGATGTTACGAAACCCGGGCTGGCATGGGTTGCGCTGGAAACACCAACCACCACCCAGTCGGTGATACTCCATTATTTCAAGGCTTCAGGCAGCTCGGTCTTCACACGCGACAGCATGATTATGATACGGAACAGGCTTACCCGGGACGAGGTAAAGGGAGAGGCCCCGGGAACATACATGGGGATTGAGGAGTTATATCCGGTACAGTACAGGGTTTTCAGTCACAATGGTCGTAACTATGCCGAGATAAGAGGGTTGTGGACACTCGTTAATGGCTTTATGGGCGGGCCGTTCATTTCACTTATGACCTATGACGAGAAGAACCGGAGAGCGGTATTTCTGGACGGGTTTGTTTATGCCCCGAATGACAACAAACGTGATCTGATGAGGCAGGTGGAGGCCCTTCTGTATCTTGCCGACTTCCACTCGCCGGAAGAGGTTACAGTAGTCGGGACTAAGCCTGCCGAAAAGAAATAGTCTCTTAACTATTCAACAGGTTCGTATTTCTGGTTCCGCCGCCGGGGAGTAAATCCTGCATCGCGTATTATCTGCTTTATTTTTGTGGCATCGACCCTGAATACCGCACCGGCTGAGCTTACTACATTCTCCTCAATCATTATGGAACCCAGGTCATTGGCCCCTGCATGGAGGCTGAGCATGGCAGCCGGTTCACCGACGGTAAGAAGCGATGCCTGAATATTTGGTATATTGTTGAGCATAAGGCGGCTGACTGCAATAAGCCGCAGGTAATCGCTGGTGGTAATGATATTTCTTATACCCATTTTTTCGGCCAGTACGGTTCCTTTATCCATGAATGGCCACGGAACGAATGTAATGAATCCGTAGTGGCCATCAGGACGTTCTTCCTGCAGTCTGCGCAGTAGAACCAGGTGTTCAATCCGTTCCTCTTCAGTCTCCATATGACCGAACATCATGGTTGCTGAGGTTGGCAGATTCATTTTATGAGCTTCACGCATCACACCAAGCCACTCTGCTGTTGTGGCCTTGGCAGGCGATACGGCTTTTCTGACCCTGTCGACCAGTATTTCAGCGCCTGCACCGGGCAATGAATCGAGGCCTGAGGCGGCCAGCGCTTCCAGTATGGTGCGGAAGTCACTCTTCTCCTTCCTTGCCAGCCATACAATCTCGGGGGGTCCGAGTGCATGCAGTTTAAGGTTGGGGAATTCGCCTTTGAGGTTCCTGAAGAGAGAGGTATAGAAATCAAGTCCCAGCAGCGGATGCATTCCTCCCTGAAGAAGCAGCTGATCGCCTCCCATTTCGAAGAGCCCGGCTATTTTCTTCCTGTACTCTTCAATGGTGGTGACATAAGCATCGGCATCGCTGCTGCGGCGGCAGAAATTACAAAATGTGCATTGTGAGAAACAAATATTGGTGATATTGACATTCCTGTCGATCATCCATCCGGCGTGGTTGCCCGGCTGATGAAGCTGTCTGACTGCTGAAGCTGCCATCATGAGTTCGGGCAGTGGTGTGTTCCGCCATAGCCACAATCCCTCACCTGCTGTCAGGGGTTCAAGCTGAAGTGCTTTTCTGAAGATTGCATCTGGGTTCATGGGGCACATTCTTCGTGAGTATATGTAGCTGATATGAAGTCGCAAAGGTAGCAGAACGAAGTTAAAAAGAACCGATAAATTGTATTAACTTTACCCCTCCATTTTATGGGTAAAGCTGCACCGGCGTCAGAAATAATGCCGGCCGGCCGGCAAAGAAGCAGATGAATTATGGAAAAGAGGGATATACTGGTTGGGATTACCAACGGAGACATAAACGGGATAGGATACGAGGTGATAATAAAGAGCCTTCTTGACGGCAGGGTGGCCGAGATGTGTACACCTGTCGTTTACGGGTCACCAAAGGTGGCAGCCTATCACCGCAAGGCGCTTAACATTGAGAATTTCAGTTTCAATAATATCAGGAACCCCGGCGAAGCTCATCCCAGGAAGGCCAACATGATCAACTGCCTCGACGATGAAGTGCGGGTTGAACTGGGAAAACCCACTCAGCATGCCGGTGAAGCCGCCTTACGTTCGCTGGAGGCAGCGGTAAAGGACCTCAGGGATGGAAAGATAGATGTGCTGGTCACAGCGCCTGTTGACAAAAGCACCATTCAGTCAGACTCCTTCAGGTTTCCGGGTCATACCGAATACCTCAAATCGGAGTTTGGTGCCGATGATGTTCTTATGCTTATGATTTCGGAAAACATGAAGATAGGCACTGTTACCGGGCATATCCCGATTGCCGGTGTGCCTTCTGCCATTACTGCCGGAAAAATTGTGACGAAGCTGAGGATACTGAACAACTCTTTGAAGGCTGACTTTACCATCAGGAAACCCCGTATAGCACTGCTGGGTCTTAATCCGCACGCCGGCGACAACGGTCTTCTTGGCAATGAGGAAAAGGAGACGATTATTCCGGCTGCAGAGATGGCCTCTAAAGAGGGTATCCTGGTTTTTGGACCTTTCGCGGCCGACGGTTTCTTTGGTACGGGCGAGTTCAGGAAGTATGATGCCATACTGGCAATGTATCATGACCAGGGACTTATTCCTTTCAAGGCTCTGGCCTTCGATTCGGGAGTTAACTACACTGCAGGTTTGCCGGTGGTAAGAACATCGCCGGCTCATGGAACGGCATTTCAGATAGCAGGGCTGGGACAGGCATCGGAATCGTCGTTCAGGCATGCTATTTACAGGGCATGCGACATATTCAGGCACCGGCAGATGAATCGCGATTTAGCTGCCAATCCCCTTGAACGGCAGCATATCGACACCCGTCATGAGAGGCCCGACGAACTGCCACCCGATATCGCTAACCACGAAAATATTATATGATTGAGTACATCAAGGGCAAGATAACCGAGCTGAATCCTGCATACCTCATTATTGAGTCAGCCGGGATCGGTTATTTTGTGAGCATTTCGCTTAATACCTACACCCAGGTGGGATCTGCCGGCAACGAAATAACCCTTCCCGTCCATGAAGTGATAAGGGAGGATGCACGACAGTTATTCGGTTTTGCAGGCCGTGCAGAGCGCGAGCTTTTCCGGCTGCTGATTTCGGTAAATGGTGTAGGCCCTAATACTGCCAGGATGATGCTGTCATCGCTACATCCTGCGGAAATAGAGAAGGCAATTTCCGATTCAAACGTTCATCTGCTGAAAAGCATTAAAGGTATTGGCCAGAAGACGGCTGAAAGAATAATAGTCGATTTGCGCGACAAGGTGATAAAAGTGTCGGCGGCATCCGAAATTCCCATACTGAGAGACAATACAATGGGTGAAGAGGCGTTATCTGCATTGATGATGCTTGGATTTGTGAGGAGTGCCTCGGCGAAGGTTGTCGATAAGCTAATGGCTGAAAACCCTGATCTCACCGTCGAGGAGCTTATAAAACAGGCTCTCAGGAATTTGTAAATGAAATTATCTGATTGAGACCAGGAAAAGTAAATATTGGCCTGTCGTTACTCTTATTCTGTCTGCAATTTCTCTTCAGCCCGGGAAGTATGCCGGGTCTGGCAGCGGCCATACCCTTTGAACCCCGGCAACCACAGGATACAATAATAAAACCTCCTCTGAAACTGCAGGATGTTCCGCTGGTTCCCTGGGACAGGCGGTCATCGTCGCCGTTCTTTCTTGAGATGCCCTCCAACTACCGGCAAAGGGCAGTTTTCGACCCGTCACGCAATGAATACATCATTTACCAGCAGGTGGGTGACCTGAATTACAGGGTACCGATAAGAATGAGTCCTGAGGAGTTCAGGAAATATGAGTACGAGAGGGCTATGCGCGACTACTGGCAGTCGAGGGTAACAGGAGAGGAGGGGGCATACCGCTCGGGCCTGATTCCCCAGATTGAATTCGGCGGTGAGGCCTTCGACAAGGTTTTCGGCAGCAATGTAATCAACATTGTTCCGCAGGGCTCGGCCGAGCTTATATTTGGCATAAATGTTTCGCACACCGAAAACCCGGCTCTCAGTGAGAGGCTGAGAACAATTCCCACCTTTGATTTCCAGCAGAAGATACAGATGAATGTTACCGGAACCATTGGTGACAAGATGCAACTGGGCATAAACTACAACACCGATGCGATGTTTGAGTTTGAAAACCGGACCAAGCTGGAGTATTCAGGCAAGGAAGATGAGATACTGAAGAAGGTTGAAGCCGGTGACGTTACATTGCCGTTGCCGGGTACGCTTATCACAGGCAGCTACAGTCTTTTCGGACTGAAAACCGAGATGCAGTTCGGACGTATGACAGTTACCTCGGTGGCTTCGCAGCAGAAGGGTGAATCGCAGGTGATTGACGTAAGGGGAGGAGCGCAGCTACAGGATTTTGAGATTCGTGCCGACGAGTATGAAGCGAACAAGCATTTCTTCCTTTCACAGTATTTCCGCGATACCTACGATGCATCGCTGAATACCCTTCCACTGGTAAGTTCGGGGATTAACATCGAGCGGATTGAGGTATGGATAACCAACAAAACCAGCCGTTTTGAGGAGGCCAGTAACAGGAACATACTTGCCTTCATGGACCTTGCGGAAGATGAGGCTCATATTTTCAACCAGGTACCATCGTTTCAGGCATTGCCGGGCTCCGCTCCCTATCCCGACAACAGCGCAAACCAGTTGTACAGTTCAGTGCTGGCCGACTATCCGGGCATACGCAACATAGCCCAGGCCACAGCCACCCTTGAGCCTCTCTACCCGGGGTTCCAGATAGGCCGTGACTATGAGAAGATAGAGAATGCAAGGAGACTTAATGAAAGGGAGTTCACTGTAAACAGGCAACTGGGGTACATATCGCTTAACATTGCCCTCAATTCCGATGAGGTGCTGGCAGTGGCATATGAATATACCTATGGAGGCAGACTGTACAGGGTAGGTGAGTTATCGACCGACGGTATCAGCTCGCCCGATGCCCTTGTACTGAAGCTTCTCAAGGGGACCACCCTTAGTCCGCGGCTTCCTACCTGGGAACTGATGATGAAGAACATATACTCACTCGCGTCGGGCCGGATTGAGAGAAAGGATTTTGATCTTCACGTTCTTTACAACGACGATGCGACAGGTAATTCAATAAACTATCTCCCCGACGGTAACCTGAGTGAAGAGCTGTTGCTTCAGGTACTCAGGCTCGACAACCTGAACTCGAGACTTGACAGGGAGCCCGACGGGGTGTTTGACTTCATTGAAGATGTGACGGTAAGTTCGGCCAGGGGCAGGATAATCTTCCCGGTTCTCGAGCCTTTCGGCAGTTACCTTGCTTCGAGGATAACCGACCCCAGGATAGCGGCAAAATATGTTTTTACAGAGCTTTACGACTCTACCCAGACTGTGGCGAGGCAGATGGCTGAAAAGAACAAGTTTCTGCTGCGGGGGCAGTACTCTTCATCATCTGGCTCTGAAATCAGACTTAATGTGGCCAATATTCCGCAGGGAGCCGTAAAGGTGACGGCTGGCGGGGTTCCGCTTACCGAAAATATTGACTTTACGGTTGATTACTTTGGCGGCGCGGTGAACATTATTAATTCAGCACTGATTGAATCGCAGACACCAATACAGGTTTCACTCGAAAGCAATCAGTTTTTCGGGTTCCAGACCAAAACGCTGGTAGGAACGCACCTTGACTATAAGATTTCCAACAATTTCAATGTAGGGGCGACGGTTCTGCATCTTAACGAGAGGCCATATACCCAGAAAGTAAATTTCGGCGAGGAGCCGATATCGAATACCATACTGGGGTTCAATACATCATACCGGACCGAGTCGAGGCTTCTCACCATGGCCATTGACAAACTGCCCTTTATAGAGACCAAGGCTCCTTCGTCGGTCAATTTTTTCGGGGAGGTGGCGAGGCTGTTCCCGGGTCACTCGAAGGCGATAAGCAACGCCGGTAACAGCTATATTGACGATTTCGAGGCCAGCGAGATACCGCTTGATATCAAGTCGTTTCATGCATGGGTGCTGGCAAGCGTGCCACAGGGCCAGAATCTGCTCTTCCCCGAAGCTGCCCTGAACAATGATGTAAGAAGCGGTTTCAACAGGGCGAGGATAACCTGGTATGTTATTGACCCTCTGTTTCTCAGAAATGGCGCGGCGACTCCGGATCACATCAAGAATAACCCTGATCTGCAGTCGAGCCACTTTGTAAGGGAGATATTTGAAACAGAGATATTTCCCTTCAAGGAGAGCCCCAGCGGGATCCCTACCAATATAGCAGTATTGAATGTTGCCTATTATCCGCAGGAGCGTGGGCCATACAATTTCGACACCCAACCGGGCGGGTATTCGTCAGGTATTGATGACGACGGGTTGCTTAACGATCCGGCCTCGAGATGGGGAGGGATAATGAGAGAGATAATAACCAGCGATTTTGAAACGGCTAACATACAGTATATCAAGTTCTGGCTTATGGATCCGTTTGTCGAAAATCCGGCTCACGGGGGGGGGGATCTCTACTTTAACCTCGGCAATATTTCTGAGGATATTCTGCGTGATTCGCGGAAGAGCTTTGAGCACGGGCTTCCCGGTTCCCCTGATATTAAAAATGTTGACACAACTTCATGGGGCAGGGTGCCGACTATTCAGGCAGTTGTGCACGCCTTTGACAACAATCCCGAGGCCAGGCGATACCAGGATGTGGGCCTCGACGGCCTTTCAAATGCCGACGAGCAGGCTTTCTTTTCTGATTTTCTTCAGAAGGCTGCACTGATTGTGAGGCCTGAGGTGCTTGAGAGTATGCTCGGTGACCCGTCGGGTGATGATTTCAGGTATTTCCGCGGGTCGGCATATGACAGGGCCGAAGCCGGTATACTCGAGAGGTACAAGAGATACAACGGCGTGGAGGGAAATTCACCAACTTCGGAGATGTCGCAGGAGTCGTATCCCACAACCGGTTCAACCATGCCTGATATGGAGGATATCAACCGCGACAACACACTGAGCGAAACGGAGAGTTACTACCAGTACAGGGTAAGTCTGCGGCCCGGTGATATGTGGGTGGGGAATAACTATATTGTTGATGAGATTGAGTATAATGCCACACTGGCAAATGGTACCAAATCGAAGGTTAAGTGGTACCAGTTCAAGGTTCCGATCACCGACTATGAACGAATTGTAGGGCCGATAAGGGATTTCAAGTCTATAAGGTTCATAAGGTTGTTCATGAAGGATTTTGAGGAGGAGGTGGTGCTGCGGTTTGCCAAACTCGACCTGGTGAGGGCAGAGTGGCGTAAGTACAACATAAGCTTTCTTGAGGGAGGAGAGAGGATCACCACTCCCGATCCGGCTGATGCCAGCTTTGACATTTCATCGGTGAGCATTGAGGAGAATGCCGGCAAGGAGCCTGTCAATTATGTGCTGCCTCCCGGATTCGACAGGGTGGTTGATCCGCAGAACCCACAGTTGCGGCAGCTCAATGAGCAGTCGATGGTTCTGAAGGTGCAGAATCTGGAAGATGGTGATGCACGGGCGGCGTTCAGGAATGTGAGCCTCGACATCAGGCAGTACCGGAAGCTGCGCATGGAGGTGCACGGAGAGGCACTCCTGGGAGAGCCACTGATGGATGATGAACTGACAGTTTTTGTGAGAATAGGGTCGGACTATAAGGGCAATTTCTACGAATATGAGATACCCCTTAAGCTTACTCCGCCCGGAAGGTACAGCAATGACAGCGAGGCTCAGCGGGCCATTGTATGGCCTGAGGAAAACAGCTTCAACATAACCCTGTCACTATTTCAGGATGCCAAACAGGCACGAAACAGGGCACTGCAGCAACCCGGGTCGAGCCTGTCGGTTTCAGATGTGTTTGTTTATCCGGTTAATGGTCACAGGATTTCTGTTTCCGGGAACCCTAACCTCAGTAATGTGAGGGTGATAATGGTGGGGATCAGGAATCCGGTAAAGACAAGGGGTACGGGCATCGATGACGGGTTGCCAAAATCGGGAGAAGTATGGGTTAACGAGCTTAGGCTCAGCGATTTCGTTGAAGACGGGGGTTGGGCTGCCAACGCTCATCTCCAAACCAGGCTGGCCGACCTTGGTTCGATAGACTTTGTCGGACAGACAAGCACACCGGGCTGGGGCAGCCTCGATAAGAAAGTCAATGAACGAAGCAAGGAGAATGTAATAAGGTATGATGCTTCATCAAACATTGAGCTGGGCAGGTTCTTTCCCGAAAAGGCCGGGGTGAGGCTTCCTGTCTACCTGGGGTATTCCGAAAGCAGGATACAACCCCAGTATAATCCGCTTGATCCCGATATACCGCTGGAGAATGCCCTTAAAGAGGCTGCTACAAGGGAGGAGAGAGATTCAATAAGAGGCTATGCTGAAGACTTTTCAAGAAGGAAAACACTTACTGTAAGCAATGCCGGGATAACGGTGAGGGGGGAGAAACCGAGGCCATGGGACCCCGCGAACCTGTCGGTGAACTATACCTACAGTGAAATTTACCGCAGCAATACCCGTACGGAACTCGATCTTGAAAAGCTTTACAGGGGTGGCATCAATTACGATTTCTCCACAAACCCTAAAAACTACTCACCGTTCAGCAGTGTAAAGTTATTCAACAAGCAGTTATTCAGGATAATAAAGGATTTCAATTTCTACCTTATGCCAAGGAATATCTCTGTAAGGTCGGATATAACCCGCTTCTATAACGAGCTTAAGACAAGGAATATAAACAATCCCTCTCTGCGGGTTACTCCAACGTTCAGGAAGGATTTTGAATGGACCCGCTACTATGACGTTAAGTATGACATATCACGTCAGCTGAAGGTTGACTTCACCGCAACCAATATTTCGAGGATTGATGAGCCTGCCGGCGGAGTGGATCGTGAGAGGTATGAATACAACTACAGCACATGGCGCGACTCGGTTATGAAGAGCCTGTCATCATTTGGCAGGACAGTAAACTACAATCAACTAATCAACGTGAACTATAATATACCGGTCAGCAAGCTCCCGCTTCTGACATGGGTGACAGCCAATGCGCGATACGGGGCTAACTACACCTGGCTGGCCGGACCAATATTCCACGACACCCTTGACATAAACCTGGGAAATACCATAAAGAACAGCAGCGACCTGAACCTGAGCGTTCAGGGCAATCTCTCAACATTATACAACAAGTCTCAGTTCCTGAGAAAGATAGAGAACAATACGAGGCCTGACGGTCCGAAGCCTTCAGCCGGTACCGAGACCGTGGTTTATACGAGGGATAATATCACCTTCAGGGGCGGCCAGCGCAGGTTTGTGGTTCACAATTTGAGAACCAGGGACGTGACGGTGAAGATGATGAAGGCTGACGGGATGCAACTGAACGGACGGGTTGAGGTTTTGTCGGAGACGAGAATAGCCTTTACCGCCGCCGAGGATGCAGAGAATGTGAGAATAATAATTGAGGGCCGGGTTTCGAAGAGGAGAAATATGCTGATTGTTGGCGGTGAGTACTTTCTGCGTGCAATGCTTGGAATCAGGAACATAAGTATGACCTACAGACTGGAGGATGGACAGATTCTGCCCGGGTACATGCCCTCTACCGATTATTTCGGATCATCTTACCAGAACGACATACTGGCACCCGGATTAGGATTTATTACAGGAATCAATGACAGGAATTTCTTTGACAGGGCGGCGGGGTACGGATGGCTTACCACCGACACACTGCTGAACATACCTGCCGTATCGACAACTGCCACCACGCTTAATATGAGAAGCCTGGTGGAGCCATTTCCCGGGTTAAGGATAGACCTTATGAGTGAACGCCGTTTTGCTGAATCATTCTCGTCATATTACAGGGCTGACAGGTACGGTAACTTCCCCGACAGCACCAGGAATACCGTTATCAGCGGGAATTTCTCGATATCCGTAATATCATGGGGTTCTGCCTTTGAGAAGATTACAAAGGATAATGATTATGTCTCGCCGGCATTTGAGACCTTCAGGAAGAATACTGTGATAATTAGCCGCAGGCGTGCCGATAACCGCTCGGCTATTGATCCGTTGTACGATCCTTCTGTTGACCCTGTTACCGGAAACCCTATAGAGGGGGACTATAAAAACGGATATGGGCTGACATCACGTGAGGTTTTGATTCCGGCCTTCCTGGCGGCATACACCAGAGGGAATCCCGAGAAGGTGACTCTCGACCCGTTTCCTTCGGCCATGAATATGATGCCAAACTGGAGGATAAATTTCGACGGATTAACAAGGTTTGAATTGATCAGGAGGTATTTCAGCTCGGTAAATATAAACCACCAGTACCGCAGCAGCTATACAATCGGCTCGTACACAACAAACCTATCGTACTCTGAAGATACCGACGGGGTGAGCCGTATCAGGGACCTGCAGAATAATTTCATTCCCTCTTTTGAGATAAACGTTGTGACCCTGAACGAGCAGTTTTCACCGCTGGTGAACATTGACATGAGCTGGAAGAACAGCCTGACCACTAGGTTTGAGATCAAGAAGAGCCGGACCGTCACCCTGAACCTGACCAGTAATCAGATTGCCGACATCAGGAATGATGAACTTACCGTGGGGCTGGGATACCGGTTCAGCGATGTTCAGATTGTAGTGAGGACAGCCGGTGTTCAGCGGCCGCTTAAGAGCGACCTGACCGTGAGAATGGACGTTAGTTTAAGGGATAACAAGACCATGGCGAGGAAACTGATTGAGGCCGTCGACCAGCCTGTAGCCGGGCAGAAGATTATGAGGATAGCCGCAACAGCCGATTATGTGCTTAGCGACAGGTTCAATCTGCAGATCTTTGCCGATCATTCAAGGAATAATCCCTTTGTGGCCAACACATTCCCGACTTCCAACACCAATGCAGGGTTTAGTCTCAGGTTTACCCTTGTGCAATAGTTACCGCAATGATCAAAAAATGCTGCTGATCGGGGCATGTGAATAAAAAATTACCTATTTTTGGCTCTGACAACCTAATTTACAGATTAACACTTAAAGGCATCCGATATGAACGTTCCGGCAAATCTTAAGTACACAAAGGATCATGAATGGCTAAGGGCAGATGGTGATTTTGCTTATGCAGGCATTACCGATTTTGCCCAGGGCGAACTGGGCGACATTGTATTCATTGAAATTGAAACAGTGGGCGAGACACTCGGCAGGGAGGAGGTATTTGGAACAATTGAGGCTGTAAAAACAGTCAGCGATCTTTTCATGCCCGTCTCCGGCGAGGTTGTTGAGAAGAACCCGGCTATTGAGGAGACTCCCGATATTGTCAACAAGGATCCCTATGGCAAGGGATGGCTTGTGAAGATCAGAATGACTGACAAGTCGGAGATTAACGAACTCCTGAGCGCCAATGACTACAGTGCTCTGATTGGATAGTATCTCTTTTAACGAAATAGTAAACCCGGTATTCCTTCGAGTACCGGGTTTTGTTTCTTTTATACTGACCGATGTCAGGTTAGAGTCTTCTTAAACTCGGTTACCTTAAATGATTCGACCAGGTCGCCGGGCTTGATATCGTTAAAGTTCTGAATGTTAAGACCACATTCAAGACCGCTGACAACTTCTTTTGCATCATCCTTGAATCTTTTAAGGGAACCAAGTTCACCCGTATAGATTACTATACCGTCGCGGATAATACGTACCCTTGAGGTCCGGTGTATTTTACCCTCGCGCACCATGCAGCCGGCTACGGTACCAACTTTGGTGATCTTGAATACTTCGCGGATTTCGGCTGTGCCTGTAATCTCTTCCCTCTCTTCGGGAGAAAGCATCCCTTCCATGGCTGATCTGATCTCTTCAATGGCTGAGTAAATAATTGAATACAGCCTGATGTCAATCTGTTCTTTTTCGGCAAGTTTCCTGGCACTTAATGAAGGTCTTACCTGGAAGCCCACAACGATGGCGTTTGAAGCTGCGGCCAGGAGGATATCGGATTCAGATATCTGCCCGACTGCCTTATGGATGATGTTCACCTGGATTTCGGGAGTTGACAGTTTAATAAGCGAGTCACTGAGAGCCTCAACCGATCCGTCAACATCGCCCTTTACTATTATATTGAGTTCCTGGAAGTTGCCGATCGCAATCCTTCTTCCTATTTCATCGAGAGTGATATGCTTCTGGGTCCTGAGTTCCATCTCCCTTTGCAACTGTCCGCGTTTCGTTGCTATATCCTTGGCTTCGCGGTCACTTTCCATCACGTTGAATTTATCGCCGGCCTGTGGGGCCCCGTTGAGTCCGAGAATTAGCACTGGCATTGAGGGCCCTGCTTCCGTAACCTTGTTACCCCTTTCATTGTACATGGCTTTAACGTGTCCGAAGCAGGTTCCGGCCAGTATAACATCGCCAACCCTGAGTGTACCAGCCTTGACAAGTATGGTGGCGACATATCCTCTTCCCTTGTCGAGCGAGCTTTCAATGACCGTTCCGAAGGCAGGTTTATCAGGATTTGCCTTCAGGTCGAGCATTTCGGCCTCCAGGAGAACCTTATCGAGAAGAAGGTCTACATTAAGTCCGTTAAGTGCCGATATTTCCTGTGACTGATACTTGCCACCCCAGTCTTCCACCAGGTAATTCATTTGTGCCAGGGCTTCCTTTATTCTTTCAACATTGGCCGTGGGCTTGTCTATTTTGTTAATGGCGAAAACGATCGGTACACCTGCCGCCGAGGCATGATTGATTGCCTCCACGGTTTGCGGCATCACGCCGTCGTCGGCTGCCACCACAATAATTACCACGTCGGTAATCTGGGCACCCCTTGCCCGCATGGCGGTGAATGCTTCGTGGCCAGGGGTATCGAGGAAGGAAAGTTCTCTTCCGTCGTCGAGCGTTACGTGGTAGGCCCCGATATGCTGTGTTATGCCGCCGGCTTCACCGGCAATCACATTGGTTCGTCTGACGAAGTCGAGCAATTTTGTCTTGCCATGGTCAACATGTCCCATAACCGTTACAATAGGCGGCCGGGTAACCAGATCTGCCTCGTTATCTTCGGTTTCACGCACTGCGTCCTGTACTTCGGCGCTCACGAATTCAACTGTGTGACCAAACTCCTCAGCCACCAGTGCCATGGTTTCCGCATCGAGACGCTGGTTAATTGAAACGAACAGTCCCAGGTTCATGCAGGTTGAGATAACGTTCGTAACCGGAGTTCCCATCATTGAGGCCAGTTCGTTAACCGACACAAACTCGGTAACCTTTATAATACTTTTCTCGAGTTCTTTCTTCTCTACCTCTTCTCTCTGTCGCTGTACCACGAAGTCACGCTTCTCCCTGCGGTACTTTGATCCCTTTGATTTCCCTTTTGCCGTAAGCCGGGCCAGAGTTTCCTTTACCTGTTTCTGCACGTCTTCCTCATTTACCTCCGGCCTGACAGGTTTCTTTTTCTTCTTTTTTGATGCAGCAGGGACCTCCTTCTTGACCGCTTCTTCTTTGAGGGGGATTCTTTCCTTGTCCTTCCTGATTCGTTTGCGCTTCTTCCGTTTTGATGCATCGTCAGAATCGCCGCCACCTTCCGCTGAGGTTTTTCTCTTTTCCTCAACAGGCAATTCAATTTTACCAATTACAGTAGGTCCCGAAAGTTTCCTGACCTCGGTCTTGAATATTTTTGGAGCTTCGGGTTCCGGGGCTGCAATAGTCCCGGTCTCTGTCAGGGCATCAGGCTGTCCGGTCTCCTTTTCCGCAGCAGGGGATATTTCCTCATCCCTGGTTCCGGTTGCGCCGGGTACTTCCTCCTTATCCTTGTCAGTCTCTTTCTCTTTCTCTTTCTCTTTCTCTTTCTCCTTCTCTTTCTCCTTTCCGGCGGTTATGACTGCCTCCTTAGGGGCTGATTTTGGTTTCCTGGTACCGGAGATGGCATCAAGGTCGATTTTCGATACCACCTTAATATCGATAACTTCCTTTTCTGTAGCGGCAACTGTCACATTATCAGTCTCTGGCGGTCTCTGTTCCTCTGTGGCTACCGGTTCGGCCTTAGACTGTTCTTCAACGGGTTTTGTTCCGGCTGATTTCGGTTTTGATTCAGACTCTTTTGTGGCATCATCGGGTGTTGGCGGTGCCGCCTTTCCGGCTTTTTCAAGGTCGATTTTACCCACAAGTCTGATTTCGGGTTTCCTGGTTTCGTGGGTGAAATCGGCGGTTCTTACACCGGCTGAACCTTTAATTATTACCTCATCCTCCTGATCATCATCGATGCCTGAAGGCGCATGAACGTCATCAATAGACAGTGTTTCCTTTTTGCGGTGCAGGTCTTTAAGAATCAGTTTTTCCGACTCCTTCTTTACGCTTATATCGGAGCTGTACTCTTTCACGAGGAGGATATATGCCTCTTCGGGGAGTTTGGTGTTCGGGTTGGGGTCGATACTAAACCCCTTTTTATGCAGAAACTCCACAATGGTTGTTATCCCGACATTGAATTCCCGGGCTGCCTTGCTTAATCGTGTTGCTTTCTTGTCTTCTGCCATATTCGTTATGACTATTTAATCATGCAGGCAGGGAAAGCCCCCTGCCATTTAGCGGCTCTTCTATTCAAATTCTGACTTTAGAATATTTACCACCTCCCTGACTGTCTCCTCCTCGAGGTCGGTTCGTTTCACAAGGTCTTTAATTGTAAGGTTAAGTACGCTCTTTGCGGTATCGCAGCCTATAGCCTTCAGTTCTTCAATTATCCACTCATCAATCTCATCGGCGAACTCTTCGAGGTTAACATCTTCATCGTCTTCGGTATCGGCTTCACGGTATACATCAATCTCATATCCGGTAAGCTGGCTTGCAAGTCTGATGTTAAGTCCCCCCTTGCCGATAGCCAGCGATACCTCACTTGGTTTAAGGTATATTTCGGCCCTTTTAGTGTCTTCCCTGAGCTTTATGGAGGTTATTTTTGCCGGACTGAGAGCCCTTGTAATGAAAAGCTGAATATTAGAAGTATAGTTGATCACGTCAATGTTCTCATTCCTGAGTTCTCTGACAATGCCGTGAATTCGTGATCCTTTCATGCCGACACAGGCACCTACAGGGTCGACTCTTTCGTCGTATGATTCAACGGCTACCTTCGCTCTTTCACCCGGAACCCTTACAATCTTCTTGATAGTAATAAGTCCGTCGAATATTTCGGGTACTTCAAGTTCAAAAAGTCTTTCAAGAAATACCGGTGAGGTACGGCTGAGTATGATCGTAGGGGTGTTGTTTCTCATTTCAACCTTTATGACAACAGCTCTTATTGAATCGCCCTTGCGGAAGTGGTCGCTGGGTATCTGTTCCATTTTTGGGAGGATCAGTTCATTACCGTCGTCATCGAGGACCAGTATTTCGCGCTTCCAGACCTGGTAAACCTCGCCTGTGACTATTTCACCAATCCTGTCCTTGTACTTATGGTAGATATTGTTTTTCTCCAGGTCGAGTATTCTTGCAGTGAGGTTCTGCCTCAGGGCCAGTATTGCCCTTCGTCCGAAATCGAGGAATTTGACCTCATCGGAGACCTCTTCGCCAACCTCGTAGTCGTCGTCAATTTTTTTGGCTTCCGACAGTGATATCTGCGTTACCGGATCGGACAGTTCATCATCATCAACGACTTCCCGGTTCCTCCATATTTCGAAGTCTCCCTTGTCGATGTTAACGATGATATCGAAGTTGTCGGCCGAGCCATATTTCTTTGCCAGCAATCCGCGGAACACATCCTCGAGAACGCTCATCATTGTTGGGCGGTCGATATTCTTCAGTTCCTTGAATTCCGAGAAGGTGTCGATCAAATTAATGCTTTCCATCTGACAGTACCTTAATTATTTAAATGCTATAACTATTTTAACTGAATTGACATCGCTGAAGTTGAATGAGAGTTCCTGTTCACCCACAACCTTTTTCTTTTCCATCAGAGGGGCAGTGATCTCAAATCCGCCCTCTGTAACGTTTTTCAGGATTCCGGTATGCCTCTTTCCATCTGTACCCGTCACTTCTACCTTCCGGCCCTGGTTTTTTACAAATTGCTCGTTTACGAGGAAAGGCATTTCAAGGCCGGGAGACGAAACCTGAAGTTCAAAGTCATAGCGGTCGCGGTCGAGTCTCTCATCCAGAAACCGGCTCAGCCTGGCACAGTCGTCGACAGTGAGGCCACCTGACTTTTTGTCGAAGAGCACGGTTACCTTCGATGTTGAGCTGACCCTCACATCGACAAGATAGAATTCGGAACCATGAATGAATTCCTCAACAATTTCCACTATCTTTTTTCTCTCAATCATCCGGTTTCTGAGGTTTAATAAAACAGGGGACTCTGGTCCCCTGAATCTTTTTCTACCCCTCAAATCGGTTGCAAAGATAATAAAAGATTGTTAAATCGCAATAGGGTGGTCGTTAATCACTCTCTTGCCGTTGGTGTGAGATTGTTTACATGAATTTCTCCCTTTTTCTCAGGTTGAAGAGAGCGGCAAGCAGGAAGAGGATTGTTGCTGAGCCCATTGCGATTCTGTTATCGGTTGATATTGACCGCCATACAATTTCGGAGACTCCCGACGGCACTTCGAAGGGATTGTGGAAAACGTTCCATCTGCTTTGTTCGAGAGGGTCGCTGAAGATCATAAAGAGAAGGCCGAAGATTATCATTACCACGGCGGTTCCGTTTCCGTTTCTTACCACTGTCGACATCATAAAGGCCATGGTTCCGAGCATAAGAACAGGAACCATTACCTGCCCGGCCATATCCATTATCCTGAACTTTACTATCAGCGCTGATGACAGGGCGGAGAATAATATAAGGATAAGAAATGCAAGGAGAAAAATAACCGATGTTCGCACCAGCCATACCTTGTACCTGTAATTGGGTATTCCGAAGAGTATTTCGATGGTACGTGCATCCTGGTCGTTCTGAATGCCGAAGACGGTTGGATAGAATACGATAAGTATACCCGAGAAAAGGAGGATTCCGTACATGTCTTCCATTTTCATCTGGTTTTCGTTGAAAATGTAGATGAGTGAAAGACCGAGGTAAAACCCGACCGAGCCCAGGAGGAACCAGATGAACCTGTTCGCGAATATTATCCTGAAGTTGAACCTGATAACCCTGACCGTCATTGCCAGTAGGGGTGTTATATTTTTTAAGGTCATAGCGTAATCATTTAACTTTTTGACTCTCCCTTCTCTTTCTGAGCAGCCAGAGGTATGCATCTTCAAGGTTAGGCTTCACCGTAACGGCATCGTCGGCCGGCTTTTCTTCCGAGATGCATCTCACTCTTACCATGCTTCCTTCGGTCATATGGTGCACAATAAGGTGGTTTTCGGTCACTTTCCTGAAGTTGTTGGCCGGGACGTTGAATTGCCAGACATGGTTTTCGGCGGCCCGGGTCATATCGATAGGTTTCCCCAGGTAAACAAGGTCGCCACGGTTCAGTACAGCCACCATGTTGCAGGAACTTGAGATATCTTCAATGATGTGTGTTGAGAAGATAACCACTCTTTCGCGGCTCAGTTCCACAAGCAGGTTTCTGAAGCGTATTCTTTCGCGCGGGTCGAGCCCGGCAGTTGGTTCATCAACAACCAGTATCCTTGGCAGATGCAGCAGTATCTGGGCGATGCCTATCCTCTGTTTCATACCGCCCGAGTATGAGCCAATTTTTTCGTGGCGCCGTTCGCCCATATGCACGGCCTCAAGTACATATGTGACCCTCTCTTCCCTCAGTTGCGGATCGGTTATACTTTTTAGCATGGCCATATAGTGCAGATACTCGTGGGCAGTCATATTCTCGTAAGTACCAAACTCCTGTGGCAGATAACCTATAAGCCCCTGCAACTCCTCTCGTTTTTCCTGGGTGTCGATGCCGTTCACCCATATCTTTCCATAGCTCTGTTCGAGTATCCCGCATACAATCCTCATAAGGGTTGTCTTGCCCGCACCATTGGGGCCCAGCAAACCAAACATCCCCTTTCCGATATCAATGCTTACACTGTTAAGAGCCTTGAAGGGCGACTTTTTCTTGCCGATTACGGGTATGGCCGACACCATTTTATAGAACGCCTTCCTTATCCCCCTGAATCTGCCCTGCAAACGGTAGATATCAGTTTTCTCACTGGTGAGTCTTAATCCGGTCCGGAATATCATCAGAGAAAGGTACCATAGAAATCCCAGCAGCAGTACCGTTGCAATATTCTTCCATGCAACCTGGAACATTACCAGGTTTGCCAGAGGAACCAGCCAGAAGATGACAGCGTCGGAAAACCTGACAATTTTTGAATAGAGTTGTTTTCCCGAATCTGCCGATCTGTTTTCAAGCAGTTTCCTGAATGGGTTCCAAACACCCATAAGGGCGAACCATGAAAAAATGCTGAAAATGAATACCCAGAAACCATTATTGAGGTAAAAGTAGGTGAAGTAGATAAGGAACCCGAAGAGCGGTAGCTGCCATAGCAGCTGATCCATCTCCTTCCATGACCTGTACTCCTTTTCAATGCCCAGTCTCTCTCTTATTCTCCTTCCTGCTTTCCATTCCCTTGCAAATCTGCTTTCCCGTTCGTATATTTTTACCAGGCTCCTGATTCTGATATTTATCGGTTCAGACGGATCGATAACGGTTATCGTAGCGGTGGCAAGGCTGTTCATTATGAACCATGTAGCAGCCGGTACAATTATCAGCGCCAGTATGGTGGTAATCAGTTTCCAGATAAAGACATTGAGGTAGGTATAAATCAGAAATATTAATATCCCGAAAACCACAAACTGAATGAGTTTGGTCCTCCAGTTGAGCGACCTGATCCAGCCCATGGAGTTTTCAAGTCCCGAGTAGAATGTGGGTATGAATATCAGGGTCAGCATGGTACTGAGCAGCAGACCTCCGATTACCGTTATTGCAAACGCCGCCCCGATTGCCGAAACATATTCCGACTGTCCCATTGCCAGCGGCATAAGTGCCACAATGGTCGTTGCCGCTGTAATCATTATTGGTCTTACCCTGGCAATACCAGCCGTCATAAGGGCCCGTGAGCGTCGGTATCCCTGCCTCCGCAGCAGGTTAGTATAGTCAATAAGTATTATACCGTTGTTCACCACCACCCCCAGCAGTATCAGAAACCCGGTAAGCGTATTGGCATTCAGAATAGAGTTGTTTGTCAGAATCAGGGCAATGAGGGAACCAAGGGCTGCCAGCGGTATTGAGAACATCAGTACAACAGGTGTGGTAAGTGATTCGAATACCGATGCAAGTATCATGTAAATCAGCAGGAAAGCTATCGCAATCAGATAATAGAACTCCTCGAATTCGTTTTCTTCGTGAATGACCTCTACCGCCACTCCGGCCGGGATAATCAATTCACTTACAATCTGGTCAATTTCAAGTCTGGCTGCTTCCAGAATATCCTTCGATTCATTTATTTCGGGATTGAAGGAATAGGTAAGTGTGATTTTTTTCTCCTGGTTTTCCCTCTGTATATTACCCATTCCTCTTGAAAATACTATTTCGGCCAGGTCGCCCATCTCCCTTATGGTGCTTCCCGAGCCTTCAACCCTGAGAGTTCTGAGGTCGTCAATGGTTTTCCTCCTTTCGGCAATCTCCTGGGGTATATCATACTTGAGTATTATATCATATTCCTCGGTGCCCTGCCTGAATGTAGCACCTGATGAGTACTCACGGCCAAACGTTCCAAGAGCCGATGAAACACTGTTTAGTGTCATATTGTTGGCCAGAATGTTCTCCATGTCGAACTGAAGGTGGACTTCCGGAACATTTTCCCTCACGTTTACGCCGGAACTCCTTATAATGTCGAGCTCGTCGAGTATTGACTTCAGGTCGTCGGCCACAAGCTTCATCATATCGAAATCCCTTCCCTTTATGAGGACACTTTCGCTTTGCGTTCCCACACCAAGCAGATTCATGAAACCTGCCCCGGGGTTCATTCCGCCGCCGCCGCCACCACCGGTGAACCCACCCGATGACGACATCTCCGACATGGTTATATTGGCCGTACGCAGATTACGAACCCTTTCCCAGATATCATTTTTTATTTCAGGGAGTTCCCTGTCGGTTAACTTATTCCATTCTTCAGGGAGGTTAACTGTAACAGTGGCCGTGGTTTCGGTGATTCTGGATATAATATCCTGTTTTTCAGGCACATCCTGCAGTCTGCTTTCAATTTCAGTGACGATTATATCGGCCTTTTCAAGGGTTGTTCCGCTTGGCATCGTCACTGAAAGCCGGAAGCTGGGTGTATCGACCTCACGGGTTGTGTTGACGCTCAGTGTCAGGCTGACCAGCAGTGCAACGAAGAAAACGGCAAGGCTTCCGATTATTGTTCCGGCAGGGTTTCTCATGCTGGCTTTCAGGGTCATGTAGTAGGCCTGGATTACCCTGTTGTGTATTGAAAGCTTCTTGAATACCTCAGAGTTACTGTTTTTTGAAAAGGAGAGGAAGAAATGGGTAGCCATCGGTATAAGCAGAAGGGCTACAGCAAGCGATACCAGGAGGGTGGAAACGATAGAGACACCTATGTTCTTTCCGATCAGTTTTATCATGAAATCTGATGAGAATACAAACGGCAGGAATACGGTAACGGTAGTTAGAGTGGCAGCGATTATAGCCTTCCATACTTCCGTAGTTCCCTGTTTTACTGCCGTGGTGTGATCCTTCCCCTGTCCGGCAAGCCGGTATATGTTTTCAAGCACCACCACCGAGTTATCGATTAGCATACCTATTGCCAGGGCCATACCCACCAGTGTGAGGCTGTTTACAGTAACCCCGTTGGCATAGAAGAAGTTGAATGCCACATAAACTGATACCGGTATTGATATGGCGATGATAGATACAAGCCGGATGTTACGGAGAAAAAACCAAAGTATTGCAATAGCCAGAAGACCTCCGGTAAGAGCCAGTTTGATAATCTGGTTTATGTTATTCTCCATTACCTCGGCATTGTTGTTCTGAACGACAATCTCCACCTCGGCCTGCCTCAGTTCATTGTTAAGCCGGTCAATCGCAGCCAGTGTTTTACCTGAGAGATCAATGAGGTTGGTCTGGTTGTCATTTATCAACGTAATTGTGACAGCTTCCATGCCGTTAACCCGGCTTATGGCTGTTACCTCCTTGACGCCAAATGTAATGGTTGAAATATCCCTCAGCAGAACAGGACCATCCTGTTTCACGATTATATTTCCGATTTCCATAATATCGGTATATTCAGAGGTCACATTAACGAAGAGTTTGCTGTTCCCCTGCACGGTCCGGCCAACAAAGACCCTGTCCTGTCCGCCCGATGAGATGAGGTTTCTTACCTGGTTCAGAGTGATTTCGTAAGCAGTTGCCGCCTTTTCGTTGATTACTATTTCGACGGAGCTCTCCTGACCTCCTGACACATCAACACCGGCGATTCCGTCAATGCTTTCGAGAGCAGGTTTAATATCCCTGTCGGCAACGTTTCTGACCCTGTCAACGCTACCCGCGCCCCTTACCTGGAGTTGCATGAACTGGCTTGTCGCCGTTTCGAGGTCGACACGTGTAACATTTACCCTGAATTCCTCGGGAATGGAGTTTCTTACCATGTTGATCTTCTCCTGCAGCTTGATGCTGGCATACTTCATATTGGCACGGGTGCTGTAGTAGATCAGTATGGTACCGCCTCTTGATGTAACAGTTGATTCAATCTTCTCAACACCTTCCAGCGTACCAATGGCTCCCTCGAGCGGTACAACAGCCTGCGATTCAATAAACCGCGGGTCCATCTGTACTGTTGAGGTGGCCTGAACTATCAGTGTAGGCAGTTGTGCATTGGGAAAGAGCTCCACCGGCAGTCTCTTGTATGAGACATAACCCAGCAGTGTCAACCCGATGAATAACATCGAAATCAGCGTCTTTCTTTTTATGATAAAATCCATCTGGGCAGAGGTATTAATCCTTATTACATCATATCTGTTTCAGCGGGCCTGCCGGTAATCATATCCTTCAGTGAGTCAAGAGCCCAGTAAACGCACGGTATTACAATCAGTGTAAGGATTGTTGATGTGAACAAACCGCCTATAACCGCAAGTGCCATCGGAGACCTCAGCGAGGCGCTCTCACCGAAACCTATTGTCAGAGGCACGAGTGCAAGAATTGTTGTAAGGCTCGTCATCAGTATGGGCCTGATTCGCTGCGAACCGGCTTCGATAATTGCCAGGTGCCTTGATAAACCTCCGGCTCTGAGCTGGTTTATACGATCAATAAGTATGATAGAGTTGTTTACAGCAATCCCCGCAAGCATTATAATACCAATGTAAGCCATCATATTGAACGACTTGCCAAGAATAAAGAATGTCAGTACTGTCCCGATTCCTGCCAGCGGTATTGTAAGAAGAATGGTAAAAGGGTGAACCAACGATTCAAACTGCGAGGCCAGTACCATATACACCAGCACTATTGAGAGTATCAGGGCGAAGGTAAGGTTCGACATCGACTCCTTTCTTTTCAGTTCTTCGCCCGTAACCTCAATCTTGTAGTCGGTTGGAATTACTATGCCGGCCAGTTTTTCTTCGGTTTCCCTTACAATGTGATCGAAGGGTTTACCCTTCAATACCATCGCGTAAACATATCCGGTACGGCTCTGATTTTTGCGGGTAATCTGCCTGGGCGAAGTCGTTGTTTCGATGCGGGCAATGGTGCTCAGGGGAAAATTGACCGTTCCGGCAGTGATGAGGAGGTTTTCGAGTTCACTGAGGGATACATCGCCAAGTTTAATTGTTATGTCCTTTATTTCACCGGCTCTTTCAAACGATCCTGCTTCGGCCCCGCTAAGGTAGCTCCTTATCTGGCTGGTTACGTTGGTTATGTTGATATTGTAATATCCGGTTTTGAACCGGTCAATAACAATGTTTACTTCCGGTGTTCCCTCGTCGAGTGAAGTAGTGATATTGTACAGGTATTCGTTATCTGAAAGGAGTGTCCGGGATTCATTTATAATTCTTTCAATTTCATCAAATTCCTTGCCGCTTATCTCGGCTACGAAAGGAGCTTCATCTGTGCCCAGCGTTGTCTGTACTGCCGACTCTTCCCTGCGGAAAGAGACATTAAGGTCGGGAACAGTCCCGAAATACTCTTCGGCGGTGCGGATTGCATTTTCAGTGGCTGCCGGAATAGTTGTCGACAGGAATACCTTAACCGTAGCCTGATTCTGGCTTCGGATCGGGCTTGCGGTTGTCAGTAAGCTGCCTGTGGTTCCTCCTGCCTGACTGTAAATCATGGCTATGTCATCACCAAGAAGGCTTCTCAGAATTTGCTCGGCGTTTCTAACAGTACTTGCCGTAAGGTCGAGGGTTGATCCCTCGGGCAGCCTGATTTCCATTGTGAATTCGGGCGATTCGGCACGTGGCATGAATTCGCTGCCTATGCGGGGTAAAAGCAGTGCAGTTCCGGCGAGAAGCATTACTGACAGGATAATAACTGTCCTTCTGGCTTTCAGAATCTTCTCAAGAGCCACTGCATACCATGTTATCTTCACTGATGAGGTTTCCTTGTGCAAAGACTCCCTGTCACTGAAGAGATGGGCCACCAGGGTTGGAATCAGAAGCATGGCAACAAACAGGGACGATACGAGTGAGAATGCTACCGTCCATGCCTGATCCTTGAACATTTCGCCTGAGGCACCATGCAGGTAGACTATAGGTAGGAAAACCACTATGGTTGTCAATGTTGAGGCCGTGATGGCTGGCCCAACCTGACCCGTACCTTCCACGGCTGCTTCCCTGAAGGAAACGCCGGACTCCTTGATCCTGAATATATTTTCCAGAACCACAATGGCATTGTCAACCAGCATTCCGGCACCAAGGGCAAGACCTCCAAGTGTCATTATGTTAATGGTGAGGTCATTGAAATACATCAGGTTGAATGTTGCGATTATTGAGACCGGGATTGCAGCAATAACAATAAGTGTCGTTCCTATACGGCGCAGGAATATGAATAGTACAAATACAGCCAGAAAGATTCCGATGATTGCTGTTTTCTGAACTTCCCCAATAGATTTGTCGATGTATTTTCCCTGGTCCTGTACAACGGTGAACTCATAGCCAGGGAGTGCTCGTCGCAGGGAGCTCAGTTGATCATTAAGGTTATTTACCGCCTTAACGGTGTTGAACTTCGGTTCCTTGAAAATTGACAGGCCGATAGCTCTCTCACCGTTGAGGAAGACAATATTCTCGGGATCCTTATTCATAAGAGAAACTGTCGCCACATCGCGCAGATAAACCGGCACTCTTGACGTGGCGGCTATTGCTGAAGCCGCCGTGGCCGAGGTTCCGGCAGCAGCACCTGCCTGCCTGAACCCCACTATAATGTTCTTAAGATCTTCAATATCAGTAAGAACACTGACTCCCTTGATAGTATACTGAACACCCATGTCGACGATTGACCCGCCTGACACGTTGCGGTTGTAACTGGCTATTTGTGAAGCAATGCCGTCGGCTGTAACACCATATGAGTCGAGAAGGAAACGGTTGGTTTCAATTACAACCTCACTCACTTCTTTTCCGGTAAGCTTCACATCGGCAATACCATCGAGCCTTACAAGTTCATTCCTTACGTAGTTTTCTGCTATCTTCCTGATTTCGTCCATATTGGTCATTGTGTTGTGGCGCAGGGCCACAACCATGACGGGCGAGGCATTCGGATCGTATTGTGTAATTGAGAGTTCTTCAACCGAACTGTTCTGGCTGAATGAATTAAGATCTTTCTGAATATCAAGGAAGGCCTCATCCATATCCTTATTCCACTGATACTCCAGGGTAAGGCTTGCCGTTCCCACTTCGCATATTGAGGAGACCTGTACCACGTCCTTCTGCCGCATGGCTATCGATTCGATCTGGTCGACGAAGAGCTTTTCCATCTCTTCCGGGGGCCGTTCTCCTGCTTTTAACTCAATGTAGATCTTTGGGTTATTAAGGTCGGGAAACAGGTCGGTGCCAAGCTTCCCGAAAGAAATAATACCAAGGAGCACAATACCCAGTACCAGCATTAGCACCGTAACGGGGTAATTGACAGAAAACCTTGCAATTTTATTCATATAACTACCGTATTATCTGTACCCGTGAGTTCTGGCTCAATGTTTCATAGCCTGAAATAATAAGCCTCTCATCACGGTTCAGGCCACGTACCACTTCCACTTCGGTAGCAGTTTCAAGCCCTGTTACAATTATCCTTTCATTAGCCCTTCCCTGGTTAACCACGTAAACAGTTTTTCCACGCTGGCGCGACAGTATTATATCCTTAGGTATAACTATAACGGAATCCTTGCGGTTAACCACTATGTCGGCCTTGACGAACATACCGGGTCTGAGCTGGTAGTTATTGTTGTCGGCACTTATAAAGCCCTTGAAGGTGCGTGATTCAGCATCAATCACCGGTGAAGTCTGTGAAACAGCAGCCTTTATTGTATCATTGGGTATTGTGTAGCTGGTAAGACGTGCAGGTTGGCCCGAAACAATAGTGTTGAGGTATTTTTCGGGAATTTTCACATCGAGATACATTGTACGGTAGTCCATTATTGTTACAATAACAGAGTTGGTTTCAATTTGTGTACCCTGGGTGTAATAAGGCAGGTCGACAATAATACCATCGATTGTCGGCACAATTCTCATCCTTTCCATCTGCAGCCTTGCGTTCTCAAGAGCATACTTGGCGTTGATGAAGCTCACACTGGCGTTCTTCAGTTCCCTGAGGGTTACACCGCCTTTCTCATAAAGCGATTCCTGCTTCTGGAGTTCGCTTTCAGCCAGCTCGAGATTTAGTTCCTGGGCCTCCAGCCTGACAGAGTTTACGAATTCCCTGTCCTCAAATCTGGCTATTACCTCGCCGGTTCTGACCATATCGCCCATCTGCCATTGACGTCCGGTTCGAGGATTTTTCTCAAGATAGTAAGTGGCGGCTATCCTGGAACGGAGTTCAATAACGCCTCTTGGATAGACTGAACCGGTAGTTGAAATAACTTCTTCAATAGACTTTGTTGTGACATCGATTACTCCAACCGGTGCCTCCACATCGGCCTGTGAGCTCTCTGTCTGCCGATTGCATCCATATATGAGTAACAGTACAGCCGGTATGATGTAGATAATCTTTTTCATCGCTTTTTGATTTTGCATTGCTGTGGTTAAATTAACGGTTCAGTCTTCCGGTTAGTTTTAGTTTTGTTTGAATACCGAGAGTGGTGATAATGGTTCGTTCTTTTCGAAATCGTAGAGTGTCTGTACCTTAAGGTTCAGGAGTTCAAGCTTGTAGCTGATAAGAGCGTTTGTGAATGAAATCTGGCTTTGGGAAAGCTGCTCCTGGAACCGGTTAAGGTCCATTCCGGTCAGATCGCCGTTACGGTATCTCTCCAGGTTTATCTGGTAAGTAAGCTCAGCATTTACTGTCGACTGCCTTGCAATCTCTATCTGGTTTCTGAGGTTGAGCAGGTTACGGTAAACCTTCCTTATGCTAAGGGTAATGCTGTTTTCTTCATCTTCGAAGGCAATTTCCTGGGTTTCGATAGATGCTTCCGAAGCCTTTATCCTCGATTTCTTCTCTCCCCAGTCCCACAGAGGTATTGTAAGGTTTAACTGAACCGACTGGTTGCTGTTTGGCTGATTATATACCTGCAGAAGGTTCTCATTGTCGCCAGCGAGTCCGACGGAGAGTCCCACTGACCCTTTAAACTCATTCAGCGCCATGGTCCGTATCATGTCAAACTGGGATGTCTCTATTGAAATCTGCCTCTGCCTCAGTTCGAGCCTGTTCCTGAGGCCCTGTTCGATGGCGAATCCGATATCAATTGAGATGGTGTCAACTGTGATATCAGGCACAGCGACAAAGTCGTCAAAAAGACTCATTCCCACCAGAAGTTTGAAGTCATCCTTCGCATTTTCGAGGCTCACGAGCCTGTTCTCATAATCCGATCTTGAGTTGGCAAGGTTAAGTTCGGCCTGGTAAAGTTCAACATCGGCGGCAAGACCTGCCTGTGCCTTGGCCCTGGTAATCTCATAGCTTTCCTGCATGTTCTTGTATGCGCTCATTGAGATATCGAGGCTTTGCTGCTGCTGATAAACAGTATAGAATGACTGGGTTACCTGCCTTTCCAGCTGCAGACGTGAGAGCACATGTGATATCTGGGTGTTCTCAAGGTTGAATTCGAGCTCTTTCAGCTGCAGTTTTGTGCGGTTATAGGTGAATATTGGCTGGTCGAGCGAAAGTGTAAGATTATTATCGAAAGCGTTGGTACTCTTCTCATAATAAGGATCATCGCGCTTCGTGTACACATCGCTGAATTTAAATCTGTTGACCAGTGAGAGAGTTGCGTCGGTTGCAATGATTGGCTGCACAACATTGAATGATGCCGAACTGGTCATGTTTCTCGAAGTGCTGTAGGTTGCAAACTGCTCATTGAGGGTACGTCCCTGCGTATAGCTGAAGGGAGTGATGTTAAGGGAGAAAGCCGATTTAAGAGCCGCCCTCTGGGCGTTAAGGTTTTCCTGGCTTCTAATAAGGCCGAGCTGACTCCTTTTAAGTGATGGACTGTTCGATTCTGCAACCGACAGGGCATCATTGAGGGTCAGACCCTTCTGTGGGGATGCCGCCTGCGAAAATATAAGCAATACGATCATTGCCATGAATTTTGCAGGCAGGTTGTTTTTTAATGGTTTTTTCATATTGGTCAGATTGAAATTATAGTCTGCACACTGTTGCGATATCAGTTATTCTTCTTCACCCATTTCACCGCATCGGCCACCACCGTTCTGGCGGTTGATTTGTTTGTCAGTTCAACTTTTGCCGTATCGGCCGAGAGGTAGTATGTTCCGAGTTTATTCCATCCGGGGTCGGCTGTTTCGTAGTCGAGTGTTATCTCCTCCATTCCGTCATCGTGATATACTGTGAAGGGGAATTCTTTCATCATGGGTGTTTGCTCAACTCTTACACCACCCCGTTCCTGTATTTCAACAGTACCGCCGCCTGAGGGGCCGGTGCCCCCTCCGGGAGCCCCTCTGGGCCCGCCGCCGGGTCCGCCTCCGGGTCCGCCAGCCATTCCTCTCATCGCCCCCATCATCACCATACGGTTTGCGCTCTTGGGTATATATGCATATACATCATAGTAGCCTGAGGTTTCGAGAACTGTCGACCAGGAGACCTTCCGCTCACCCGATCCGCTTCTGGTGTATACAGCCGACTTGACATACTTGCCATAATAATCACTCATTACCACGGGTTGCCAGTATTCAGGCATAAAGGCGGGACGCATCTGGGCATATGTTTCCCCTTCATTGTTGCTGATCCCGAACAGCCGCCTTATGGGGCTGGCCTCGGCTACCTTACCCTTATCGAACCCCGGGTCTTCGTTGTCAACGACAATCTCGTTCGATTCGGTAAGCACGGGTAATGACGCAAGTATCTCTTCTCCTTCGAAGGGAACTGCACCACGTGGAGCCTTGGCAACCTCGCTTATTACGACCCTGTGTTCGCCGGGGATATTTTTTGCCATAATGGTGTTGAAGGTTACGGCCCGTGGCTGGTTTTCACTTATCATGCTGATCCTTTTGGCCTGGTTTGCGTCCATAAAGAATATCCCGTTGATATTCGAGATATCCATACCTCTGCCCTCCATGGCCATTTCGATTCTCTGCATTGCCCCTCCGCCCGATGCGGTAACAGTCACCTGCATCCCGGCACCCATACCGCCACCACGGCCTCCTCCGCCCATCGCGCCCGGAGACATGAAGGTAACATTAAACAGTCCGGGAGCCGGTTCGGGGTTAACAGCCGTGAATGTAACCTGGTAGCGGGTACGTTCATCTACAACAACTTCGGTAACCTTTACATCGGTGAAAACAAAGCCCGGGATGTCATATCCCTCGAACCAGTTTGGAAGGTATTCCGATAGAGTGAAGCCAAACTGTTCCATCAGGTCGGCGTCGAGTTTTTTCATATCCACCCTGGTAAACCTGTTTTCATCGAGGTACCCCGTGAACCAGTTTTTGAACTCCTCAATGCCTGCCTTGGCCCTCATAAGGTTAAAGAGGTAGTCACCCTTTACCGTCAGTAAAGAGCTGATCGTATCGACATCGGGTGATGAATTGAGAACCTCTTTCAGGCTGGTGTTCCTCAGAATAAGATTGGCCCTGTCGCTGTCGGTGAGGCCTCCCATTCCTGCCATCTGCATTCCCCGTGCAGCCAAGCTGCTCACCTTCTGAAGGTGCGATTCAAAAGCGAAGTTTATTACCGGAAATTCATCGGAGTAGAAATTGTTCTTGAAGAAGTAGAAACTGGGCCTTAACAGGAATCGCGAAGGCTGGTTTATGATAGTACCCCTTGTAAACCTTGCATTGGTGCCGCTGATGAAGGTGTTGCGGGCAAAAGCAGTGAATATCCTTATCTTAAGGTCTTTATCGGTAATAACTGTGTTGTTTCTTTCGGCGTTTTTCTTCTGTTGCTTAAGGCTGCGGTCAAAGCCTGCGTTCCTCATTGTTGCGAGCCTCTCGGGCAGTAGTAACAGCGATGGCTGAACCTCTGCCCTGGTTTGGGTATTTCGTTTGGGATAGCTGAAAAACTGCACAGGCACCTCAATGAACGACAGAGAAGGGAACGGATATTTCGCAGAGAATCCGGTCTCAAGGTCGGTCATAAGTACCTGTATAAGGTTGGGCAGGGTGTCGGAAATCTCCGAAAACATCTCCCTGTAATAGTCGTTCCCGGCGAAGTAGTGGCTCCTGAAATTTGTTCCGGCTGCCGTTATGGTATCGGTAAGGTAGTTGCCTATTGCCAGGGTAACGCCCGTCAGCGGGGCATCGGAGCTGATGCTGTAGTTTCCTGCTTCACCGGTTGTAAAGCCCTGCGAAACAGCCTTCAGGTCGCTACGTGTGGTAACATTCAGGGTGTAATTGGTAAAATCAACCTTAATTCTTGCCGGGTTCGAAGGGTAGTAGTTGAGAGCCGGCACGGGGTACCAGTGGCTTTCAGGTGTCAGAAGCACATAGTTGTCGGTTACAAAAGCCTGCTTTTTTGAGATATTGACCATAGCTATCCGGTAGGGGTAGAGTTTTATATCGTCGTCGAACCAGGGGTAGCAGAACGATTCGTTGATGGTTCCGGCATATTCAATTTTTATTTGTATGGCGGAACCGGGGCCTACAGGCTGCCGGGGGGTTATACTAATTATATTATAATCGCGTAAGAAAGCAAGGCTGGCTCCGTCGCCGGTTGAAACAGTGCCTACATTGAGGGCAGGATTCAGCGAGAGGGTTATCGACTCCATCGCTCCCGGGTGGTCGTTTCTCAGGGTGAGCAGAGCCCCGGCGGCTATACGGGAACCATTGTGTTCCACCGAAACAACGGCATCGGTCAGTGTCGGGAATCGGGTGGCCTCATACCTGGAATTGGTCTCCAGAACCATTTTCTTGTCGCGACTTTTGGCGTTATGGCTCCCCAGTACCACATATGCCGAGTAGCCGGCAGTAACCAGGAATACTACCATGAGTATTTGCGCTATCCTCTGCTGCAGAGGCGATTGTGGAAGCCTGCGGAAGATCATTATGGTAAGCATCACCGAGGCCATGCCCACCGAGAAATAGAAGAACCTCTGGAAGAATATATAGCTGAAATCACCAAAACCCGCTATTCCCGATTTCGCAAGGGGCAGGCCGAACGCCATATAGTCGAAGAAGAAACCCAAACGGAAGTAGAGGTAGAACATCACTACGGCAGCATAGCCCAGCAGAACCAGGAAGGTAATTGCCTGGTTCCTGATTACCGACATGATCAGGAATGCAAAGCCAAGGCTGAATACTATTGTGGGAACGCTGATCAGCAGGAGGTATGCCAGATAGGCACCTGCGTCAACTCTGGCCAAAGGTGTTATTATGTTGATAATTACAGCAATCACGAGAATCAGGATGTTAAGTCCCAGAAAAAGCCTGAGGATTCCCAATGTCTTGCCCAGTACATATTCCATATTCGACATCGACCTGGTGTAAAGCACCTCGTTGGTGTCGAGCTTCTTGTCGCGCTTAAGGAAGTCAGCTGCGAGGAAAATGACGACAATAGCCTGGCCTATATTAAGAAGGTATAGATTGATAAGAGGAATTGAGGATGGCAGGGCCAGGAATTCCCAGCTTTCATCACCAACCGGTGAGAACATTCCGATATTCATCATTGTGAACAGCAGAAGGGCGCTGATGGAGAAGAGCCTGAAAAACCAGCTTCTCCTTAGTGTCTTTGCCTCATAGTGGGCAACGGTCCTGATGTTATGTATGAATGCCATTTCAGATATGTTTTCAGTTATACATTTTCATTGCCGGCGGTTATCTTTTCCATATAATAAACATATGCATGTTCGAGGTTGGCCGGAATCACCTTGGCATCGTAGGGGGGCTTGTCAGATGATACCACCTGCACATCCCACCCGATATCGGTTGGTATTGTAGAAATAATATGGTATTTATCCTTCATGAGTTCATATTCTTCGGGAGTCACCGAGATGTTATAAACATTTCCTTCCGTTGAGGAAATGAGGTTTTCAGGCGGCCCTGAGAAGATAACCTCGCCCCGGTTCAGCATTGCCATGTCGTGACAGGTTGATGAAATATCGCCTACAATGTGGGTTGACAATATTATAATCACTTCATTCTGGCTCAGGTCGGAAAGGATGTTCCTGAACCTGATTCTTTCATCGGGGTCGAGCCCGGTGGTGGGTTCGTCAACAATAATAAGCCTGGGATTTCCAATAAGGGCCTGTGCTATACCGAGCCGCCGCTTCATGCCGCCCGAAAGCCTGTTGGCACGCCTGTCGCGCGCCTCAAAGAGTCCTACCTTCTCAAGCAGCGCATCAACCGCTGCCATCCTCTCCTTCCTGTTCCTGAGACCTGCCAGAGCTCCGGAATAATCAAGGAACTCCCACGTTTTCAATGCAGTAAAAAAGCGGAAATCCTGCGGCAGGTAGCCGAGTATCTTTCTTACCTCGCGGCGATTTTTGTGAAGGTCCTTTCCGTCAATGAAGACACTTCCTGAAGTCTGTTTCATTAGGGTAACCAGAATCCTCATCAGGGTTGATTTGCCTGCCCCGTTGGGCCCCAGCAGCCCGAACATACCCTGATTGATGTCGAGAGTGACATCCTTAAGAGCATGGTTGCCGTTCCGATAAATCTGGTTCAGATTCCTGATCTCAATTTTCATTTCGTAATCGGTTTCTTTATATGTGGTTTAATCGCTTTGCATTTGACGCCCCAAAGGTCAGAAATATTTCAAAGGCACATATCATAATCTATGTAGTCTGCCATTTTTAACAAATCTTTAAGAAAAAGGACTGTAAACAATGCTTTGTGTTGCGCTTCATTAACAATCACAAACTTATTCATAATTTTGATGCGGAAAAAATATACCGGTTTGAACAGACGGATTCAGAAACGAAAAATCATAAACGACCCGGTTTACGGGTTTATCGATATCCCCGGAGATTTCATTTTCGAACTTATTGAGAGCAGGTGGTTCCAACGGCTGAGGCATATCAGGCAGCTTGGCCTTACCGGCTACGTCTACCCCGGTGCAATACACAGCAGGCTTCAGCATAGCCTTGGCGCCCTGCATCTTATGACTGTGGCGTTAAGCACCCTCAGGTCGAAGGGCATTGAGATAACCCCTGCCGAAGAGGAGGCCGCCTGTGCCGCGATACTGCTTCACGATGCCGGACACGGCCCTTTCTCACATGCCCTGGAATACTCACTTACAGGCCAGGCAGGACATGAGGCCTTGTCGCTTATGATAATGGAAATCATAAACGAGGAGTTTGGCGGCAGACTGGATGAGGCTATTCAAATTTTTCTCGGAACGCACAGGAAGAAGTTTCTACATGAGCTTATAGCCGGACAAACCGATATGGACCGGCTTGACTATCTGACCCGAGACAGCTTTTTTACAGGTGTCATTGAGGGCTCGGTAAGCTCCGACCGGATAATCAAAATGCTAAATGTCAGCGGTGACCACCTTGTAATAGAGGAGAAGGGGATTCATTCGGTTGAAAAGTTCCTGATAGCCCGCAGGCTTATGTACTGGCAGGTTTATATGCACAAAACCGTACTGGCAGCTGATAACGTACTGGTGGCCATGATCAGGAGGGCAAGGGATCTCACCGCTGAAGGAGAAAACCTGTATGCCTCACCATGGCTCGGTTATTTTCTCGGAAACGATATCGGTATTGATGACATCGCCGGAAAGGGCAGGTATGGGAGAAATGAGATTGCGGAGAATTTCCTGCGGCTCGATGACAATGATGTTTTCCAGTGTGCAAAAATATGGATGGACCATCCCGATACTGTACTGGCGGCACTGTCAGCTGGCCTGATTCTCAGAAAACTGCCTGCCGTTGAACTGTCGGCCGTTCCGTTTGACCCCGGAAAGATAGCCAGCCTGACAGAAATGGCAGGAAATTTGTTGCATATTGCTACTGATAAAGCGGGTTACTTTGTTTTTACCGGTGAGGTTTCAAACCGGACATACGTGCCCGACCAGGGAGTTGTGAGAATATTGATGAACAACGGTGAAATAAGGAATATTCAGGAGGTTTCAGACCTGTTTAACCACGGCCTGCTTTCACAAAACACAATTAAGTACTTTCTTTGTTACCCGAAAAAAATAAGAAACAGATTCTGAATGCATATGGAATTTACTGCAGAAATGATAGCCGCATACCTTAAAGGGACAATAGAAGGCAATCCCTCGGTTAAGGTAAGAACCATAGCCCGTATTGAGGAGGGCTTTGAAGGAGCACTCTCTTTCCTGGCAAACCCGAAGTATGAACAGTACATTTATACAACGGGTTCTTCTGTTGTACTGGTAAACAGGGATTTTGTTCCGGCATCACCGGTGAATGCCACCCTTGTGCGGGTTGACGACGCCTATAAGGCATTCGCATCGCTGCTTACAATGTATGAGCAGTCAAAACCCTCAAAAAAGGGGATCCACCCGACAGCAGTAATTGAAGAATCAGCCAGAATAGGGGCCGATGTTTATATCGGACCTTATGTTTACATTGGAGAGAATGTCGTGGTTGGTGATAAATGCAGCATATATTCCCATGTAAGTATTGGCGATAACAGCAGGACAGGCAGCGGCTGCAGGATTTATTCAGGCGTTCGGATATATCACGACACCATTATAGGCAACGGATGCACGATACATGCCGGCAGTGTGATAGGAGCCGACGGCTTCGGATTTGCACCGCAGTCAGACAGCGAATTCATGAAGGTACCCCAGATAGGTAATGTCATTCTTGAGGAGAACGTGGAGATAGGAGCCAATGTTTGTATCGATCGCGCAACAATCGGTTCCACAGTTATCAGGAGAGGAGTCAAACTCGACAACCTGATTCAGGTAGGTCATAATGTTGAGATTGGTGAAAACACAGTTATGGCAGGACAGACAGGCATAGCCGGTTCAACCAAGATAGGACGCAACTGTATGTTTGCCGGCCAGGTAGGTGTTATGGGCCACATCACTGTCGCCGACGGAACCAGGGTTGGGGCACAGTCAGGAATTGCCGGAGCTGTCAAAAAACCTGATTCGGTTATTATAGGTTCACCGGCCTTCGACTATCATAGTTTCATGAAGTCGTTCGTGGTATTTAAAAAACTGCCTGAAATGAAAAGTGCCATTGATAAACTTGAGAAAGGGTCAAAATAGTCTGATAATCAGCAATTACCTTTTACCGGTCTAAAAGAAATCATCTGAACCAAACCAAGTTAGCGGGCTTTCTGTTATGTTGTTCGAAAAAAATTTATTTCTTTTGTGCCGTTCAATACATTTGATTTCTTAAGAGATGACAGAAAAGCAGCGTACCCTTGCCAAAGAAGTCAGCCTGACAGGAAAAGGTCTTCATTCAGGTGTTGATGTTAAGATTACCTTCAAGCCGGCACCGGTTAATCACGGCTACAAATTCTGCAGGGTCGATATGCCCGGGAAACCTGTAATAAATGCTATTGCCGATAATGTAACCGATACTTCCAGAGGGACAACTCTGGTGGAAAACGGAGCCTCTGTCTCAACTATCGAACATGTGCTTGCTGCATTTCATGGCAAGCGGGTTGATAATGCCCTTATTGAGATTGACGGGCCGGAGGCCCCTATTATGAAGGGCAGTTCATACATGTTTACACAGGCAATAAACCAGGCCGGTATTGTCGAGCAGAACGCCGACAGGAACTACTACGTGGTGAAGGAAAAGATTGCTTTCTCGGATGAGGAGCATGGTGTGGACCTCATAATCTACCCCGACGACCACTTCAGCATAAATGTTCTTATTGATTACAACAGCAAGATACTCGGCAACCAGTATGCAATCCTCGATTCAATTGACGATTTTGAAGAAGAGATATGCCAGTGCCGGACTTTTGTTTTCTTTCATGAGCTTGAGCCTCTGTTTAAAATGGGCCTGATAAAGGGCGGCGACCTCGACAATGCCATCGTGATACTTGAAAAGGAAGTTCCGCAGGAAGAGATTGACCGGATTGCAAAGCTCTTCAACAAGCCGGGAATAACAACCCATAAGGCCGGAATACTGAATAATACGGAATTAAGGTATCCGAATGAACCGGCAAGGCATAAACTGCTTGACATTGTTGGTGACCTTGCCCTGGTAGGACAGCCTATCAAGGGTAAGGTAGTTGCAACGCGCCCGGGCCATTATGCTAATACACGACTTGCGAAACTTATCAGGCTTGAGATCAAGAGGTCTGAATCGAAGAAGGATATTCCGGTGTATGACCCCGCAAAACCACCGGTGAAAACCCTCTCTGAGATCAAGTCAATTCTGCCACACCGGTATCCTTTTCTGTTAATAGACAAGATTATACATATTGATGAAACTTCAGCCACAGGGTTGAAGAACGTTACTTTCAATGAGCTTTTCTTCCAGGGACACTTTCCCGGTGAACCGGTAATGCCGGGGGTGTTGCTGGTTGAGGCAATGGCACAAACCGGAGGTGTACTGGTACTAAGTACAGTTGATGAACCCGAGAAGTATTCAACATACTTTCTCAAGATTGATAAGGTAAAATTCAAGCAAAAGGTAGTGCCCGGCGATACAGTGCTGTTCAAGCTCGAAATGACCGAACCTGTCCGCAGGGGTATAGTAATGATGTTTGCCCAGGCATTCGTCGCCGGTAAGCTGGTCGCTGAGGGTGAACTCACTGCACAGATAATTAAAAACAAGTAGAGAGATGATTTCAAATCAGGCCTATGTGCACCCCGATGCCCGGTTGGGTGAGAATGTAAAGATTGATGCATTTGCCTACATCTATGGAAATACCGAATTAGGCGAGGGAACCTGGGTGGGCCCCGGCGCGGTAATCATGGAGGGTGCAAGAATAGGTAAGAACTGCAGGATATTTCCCGGTGCCGTAGTTTCGGCAATTCCGCAAGACCTTAAGTTCAGGGGGGAAGAGACCATAGCCACAGTGGGCGATAATACCACCATAAGGGAATGCGTTACAGTTAACAGGGGCACCGCATCGCACGGAAAAACCGTAATTGGCAGCAATTGCCTGCTTATGTCATATGTTCATGTTGCACACGACTGTGTGATAGGCAACAACTGTATCCTTGTAGGATACACCGGCCTGGCCGGCGAGGTGCATGTTGACGACTGGGCAATTCTCGGAGGCGGTACCGTGGTGCACCAGTTCGTCCATATCGGAGGGCATGTGATAATCGGCGGCGGATCGAAGGTAAGAATGGATGTGCCTCCTTATATCATGGCCGACCGCGACCCTCTGTCGTACATGGGTATTAATACCGTGGGGCTTACAAGGCGCGGGTTCTCCAAAGAACAGATGGAAGAGATTGAGAAGGTGTACCGGGCCCTTTACAAGAACGGCATGAATACAACTCAGGCAACTGAGTTCATTGAAAGGGAATTTGCCCCCTCCGCTGAGCGGGACTATATCCTAGGCTTCGTTAAGAACTCTCAGAGAGGAATCATAAGAGCCAGATAATCAGCCCCAACCCTGAGCCTTAAGCTCTGCAACCGACTGGTCGGGGGTAACAAGGTAGCAGCCTTCCGACCTGTCGGTAAGATATCCTACCATCTGAATTCCGGCCAGCATATTAACCTCCCTGACTTTGCTGATCGGTAAAATCATCAGGAATTCATAGTCATCGCCGCCATGGAGAGCGGCTACAACAGGGTCGGAATTCAATTCTGCCGCATTCCGGTGTGTCTCATGGTCAACAGGTATCTTGTCGTAATAGAGGCGGCAACCCATGTTGTTGTCACGGCAAATTCCCATTACGGCAGAAGCGAGTCCTTCCCTGATAACAGTCGATGCTGACGGTACCAGCGAGGCATTCCTCATTCCATCAAGAATATCTGTCCTTAATTCAGGTTTAAGCTGTCTTCCTATGGTATATTCAAAACCCGTCAGCTCCGGTTGCATACCCGGTCCGGTTTCGAATATCCTCCGCTCCCTTTCAAGTACCATCAACCCGGTATATGCTGCACCAAGGTCACCGGTTACGCATATGATATCGTTTACGGCGGGCCCGGCCGGCTCCCCGGCAAGAGGCAGCCTGTATCCCCAGGCTGTCGCCGCCAGTGTTAATCCGGTAACAGATGTTTTCATGTCAAAATACTTCACCCGCAGTGAATATTTTTCGGCAGCTGCCTTAATGCCAAGGGTTATCTCAAGGGCTTCCGCACGCCCGAACCGTGAACTCATGCCGGCAGTGAACGCCATGCCTTCAGGTTTCCCGCCCGAGGCATAGATGCCTGAAATTGCCCTGATTACAAGTTTGTATCCCAGGTGTTTCAGCGGAAAATAAACCAGGTTGAAGTCGATTCCCTCAAGCATCAGCTCCTGTGAGACAAGCTGTGCCGCACCAATATCGGTTGTAGCCGAACCGAATGAAGTCTCTCCCCTTATCAGGCCGGCTTTGGACTCAATGTGGCCCAGCAGGTCATGCCTGCTGATACCAGCCTCCTGCTTCATTTTTTCTTCAGAACCCATGCCTGTAGTTTTCGCGCAAAGGTAACAACAGGCCCGGGTTATTCAAGTATTATCTCCCTGTCTTTCGGGTATTTCACAGTATAGGTCAGAATGATTTCCCTTGCCTGTTGAGGCTCAAGGACAAATTCCCATGTTACAATACCGCTGACCGGATTAAGCCTTCCGCCCGAAAGCTGAGTACCCTCAACCGTTATCTCGCTGGTGGCCGATACCGGAATCTGGTCTCCAATCCTTAATGCAATACTCTCTTTCTTGTTGTTCCTCACCGTTATCCTGAACGAACGTGTGTCAACCTTGTTCGTACCTATAAGCTTCCTGCTCGTGAGCTCTGTCTGCCTCTCCCTCTTCACCGTAATGCCTCTGTCGGAACCCAGGCTAACCTTCATGGTGTCGCCGAACTGCGCAGGAGAGAGGTAGGTGTTCCCAACAAATGTGTTCTCGAAATAGAGATTGGCCTGACCGCCTATTATATTGAGGTCTTCCCATTTCTCAAACCTGCCGGTAAGGAACGCCCTGGCATCAAGCTTGGGAACCGATTCATAGGCAAATGATGCCGGAGTGGTTGTGCGGCCTATTTCAATGGTTTTCATCTGACCGTCTGACATTAGGTCGGTTGGCACCATTACGTCGAATGAAATGGTGGTGGTGCCGGTTGTTACCATCACTTCGGGAGCCATTGCCTCTTCGGCCATTGCGTAAACTGCCTCATCGAGTACTTCCGACTTTGCCTGGGGTTTCGATGCAACACCCCTGAGCCTGACCGATTCAAGAGGCATGGGCCTGGGCTGGTAGAAACTGAGGTACCATGGATTAAGTACAGGAATCACGCCCGATTCCGAGGGTGTGGCATTGGTGAAACTAAGCCTTACTCCCTTCCAGTCGTTGCCGGTAGACTGAAACACGTTGGCATTATAAACCAGAGTTACGGGCCTGTTTATTCCATCTACCCTTACATCATATGTCGGATGCCATCCGGCATTGGTAACCACATAGGAAATGGTAAGCTTACCGTTTACCGGTTTCGTAGAGGAAACGGTTATATATATCTCCCCGCTGGGAAGCCTGGCTTTACCCATTGTCTGGCTAAGCTGGTTGTTAAGGTCCTGCAACTGCTTCTCATAATCCCTTATCAGCCGTGTTTTCCTCAGGACGGTGGTTCTCACCAGGTCGATGTTCGATGAGTATAGTTCCAGGAGAGATTTATACTGTTCGGCCGTGAGGGCTGCCTCCCTGCCGGTAACTATCCTGTTCGCAACCATGAAGTTTTCCCTCTCTTTCAGCACTTCAATGGCCGTCTTTTCATCCTCAACCTTATGGTTAAGCGACTCAATAAGCGATTTAAGTTCCCTTACCTCGGGCGAATCGCCGGTGGCCGACAGGAAGTTATTGGCGTGCGAAACACCCATTATGGTAAACCCGCCTTCGCCGCTTACCTGAATTGTCTGACGGACTATATATGGTGACAGACCCTTAAGTGCCAGTACTGCCTCCCCCTGCTGAAGGGCCACCGGCGCTTCGCTGGTTATCAGTGCCCGGTCGGGGTAGAGTGTTACATGCTTTATTACCGGCGTTGCCTCCTTCGAAAGGGCGGCTACCACACTGACCATCAATGAAATAATAACGATTGTTGTTGCAGCTCTTTTCATGATTGTGTCTTTTAGCAAGGATGTAAAGATATCTCATTTATGGGAAAACGGGAAAAGAAGGGAGTAAACCGGCAACCGGCTACTCCCCCTTCACCCTGTTGCCCTTCTGTGCCATTACATATTACGCCCCTTATTTGGTATAGTGCCCGATCATTTTCTTGTCGAAATACTGCAGCCACACTGAGCACCAATGGTTGCTGTCGCTTACCTCTCCAAAGTGAACCTCTATTCCGGCAGTGTTGAAATTAACATTTTCGAGGGCGAGGGTTGTTCCCGATTCTCTTATAATTCCGGAATGTCTTTCGGTCGCGCTCTCTTTTACAATGCTGCACCAGAAGGTGTATTCACGTCCAGAGGTGTTATTGAAAAAGAGCACCCCCGTTTCGTAATTCCACGCCAGTAATAACCCGAGTTCGGTAATCTGTGCAACTGTTCCGGTTCCCTGCAGGAATATCTTGCCCATGGTTATTCCGTTAACCTTCCCGGTGACATTACCGTTAACTGCGGCGTTCAAAGTTGTGGCATATACAGTGCCTGTAACGGCAATGTTCCCGTCGACATTCAGTTTTTCTGTCAGGTTTTTTGTAGCAATGCCCACCCGCAGTGTCGAAAAGTCGCCGTAAAGTAGTGGAGAGGGGGTGTCGGAATTGGTAATATAGAGTTTATTGCTGCCTGTTTCCGATCTTCCCGATTCGTGTCCAATAAAAACATTTCCCGAGCCTGTTTCAATTTCAGCTCCTGAATAGGAGCCAATGAATACGTTATTGTCGCCGCCGGTAATGAGGTTCCCGGCCTGGAATCCCAGAGCAGTGTTGTTATCGGCTGCTAGTGTGGTCCCATGGTCAAAAAGATCACCCGGCCCTCCCTCGCCGGCATCAGTGCCTATAAAGGTGTTGAATGAGCCCTTCTCGAGAAGCCTCCCGGCATTCAGCCCGATAAAAGTATTGCTGCTGCCGCTTATGGTCGCAAAACCGGCATTGCAGCCGAAGTACGAGTTGAACCACCCGGTGTTGTAGTATCCCGAATTATGGCCCATGAAAGTCCCGTAATATGATGCTGAACTGTTGAAGCCGCTTCCGTTGCCGATATACACATTGTACGACCCGGTATTGTTGCTGATGCCCGATTTGTGACCCAGAAAGACATTGTATTCACCCGATGTAAGCCCCATGCCTGCCTGATAGCCGAGGAATGAGTTGTGCTTACCTGTAAGGTTCATCTTTCCGCTTTCGTGGCCTATGAAATAGTTCAGCGGGTTAACATTCATGAAATCAATTGGTTCGGCTTTAGACTCATCGAAGCTTCCTATTGCGAAGCCGCCCTTGCTGGCCTTTGCCGATTCCTTTACATATATCCTGGTGCAATCGGGCATAATCCTCATGTATTCATCGTATCCTGCCTTTGACGGGTCGAATCCGCCTATGGCAAAGCCTCCCTTTGAGGCCTTCACCGGGTTAATATCGTCGATAAATATCCTTACACTGTCGGGACTGATCAGCATGAAATCCTGCACATAGGCTTTGCTCTCATCAAAGCCTCCTATAGCGAAGCCTCCCTTTGAGGCTTTACCCTCTTCAAATACCGGGACATTAATCCTGGCGCCTGTGTTGTATACTGAAAAGACTGCCACACCATCCTTTCTCTTCACCTCAAACAGAGGTTCTCCCGACAGAATGTCGCTGCCGGTGATTGAGAACCTGTCAGTGCCGCCCATGGCCGTTCCGGTGACAAGTGAGTATGGCACCGATGCCAGTGCCGTAGTACCCATGGTATGCCACTGCGAATCATAATCAATTCTGGTGCGCAGATAAATGGGTGTTTCAGACCAGGGTATCTCCTTAAAGCTGTCAACAGTACCGCCTGTCTTAAGAGCTCCGGGATCACCCACAAGTATTGAAAAAAGCCCGTGCCTGCCTGTAGTTGTATTGTGCTCCTCTTCCCAGATAACCGTTTCCGGCGCAACTGATGAAAGGAAGGCTATGCGTACCCTGATATCCCTCTCGGGAATCGGTTCCCCCGAACTGTTCATGGCAAGTGCCTGGTAATTGAATCCCTGCGGAACCTGGGCAATTGCCCCGGCAGCAGCAAAAGCAAAAACTGCCACCGCAGTAATGATGCTGGTTTTCATTGTTTCTTTTGGTTTTTGTCAGTTTTAACAAAGAAAGTTATGACGGGATTCTGACTTTGTCAATTTTTTTTGATGTAAAACAGTTTCTTGTTGATGAACGGCAGATTTTTACCGGTTACTCCCAAACCGCAACCTGCCTTAACTCCGCAGAAACCATTGCCACTTCCCGGGAAAAAGATATTGTTATCCCGTATTATTGGCTCTTACGGCAGGATTTTGTAATTTTGTCGGGTTCTTTTAATTCGATTAAATCAACTGATGAACGGCAACATTTGTCAGGGTGGCTTGTTTACCCTACAGGAGAGTACCGTTTCGGAAAACATGGAAAATGACAGCGACAAAATACTTGACGAGGTAACCTCGGGTGATTACAAGTACGGATTCTATACTGACATTGAGGCAGACCAGATTGCAAAGGGGCTGAATGAAGATGTTGTGCGAATGATATCGCAGCGAAAGGGGGAACCCGGCTGGCTGCTTGAGTTCAGACTCAGGGCCTACAGGCACTGGTTAACCATGAAGATGCCGGGGTGGGCGAACCTGAAAATTCCGGAGATAGACTACCAGGATATCATTTACTATTCGGCACCCAGGCAGAAGGTGGCCCCTGGCAGCCTCGACGAGATAGACCCTGAACTGAAGAAGACATTCGACAGGCTGGGGATACCTCTCGACGAGCAGAAACATCTCAGTGGTGTGGCCGTTGACGCCGTAATGGATTCTGTTTCGGTGGCGACCACGTTCAGGGAGACCCTTGCCGAAATGGGGATTATATTCTCGTCGTTCAGCGAGGCTGTGAAGGAATACCCCGACCTTGTGAAGAGGTATCTCGGCTCGGTTGTGCCATATACCGACAACTATTTTGCAGCACTGAACTCAGCGGTATTCAGCGACGGTTCGTTTTGTTACATTCCCAAGGGGGTGCGATGCCCAATGGAACTGTCAACCTACTTCCGCATAAATGCTGCCAATACCGGGCAATTTGAGCGCACCCTTCTGGTGGCCGATGAGGAGAGCTATGTGAGCTATCTTGAGGGATGCACCGCACCCATGAGAGATGAGAACCAGCTTCATGCCGCAGTGGTTGAAATCGTGTCGGAACGCGGAGCAGAGGTTAAATACGCCACTGTTCAGAACTGGTACCCGGGCGACAAGAACGGCCGGGGGGGTATTTACAACTTCGTTACCAAAAGGGGAATATGCAAGGGAGATAATTCAAAGATATCGTGGACACAGGTTGAGACCGGTTCGGCAATTACGTGGAAGTATCCCTCCTGCATCCTGAAGGGCGACAACTCTGTAGGTGAATTCTATTCGGTGGCCGTTACCAACAACCATCAGCAGGCCGACACAGGAACCAAGATGATTCATATAGGCAGGAACACCAGAAGCACTATTGTCTCGAAGGGGATATCGGCCGGGGTAAGCCAGAACAGCTACCGCGGACTGGTAAAGGTGCTGAAGAAAGCCTCGGGTGCCAGAAACTTCTCGCAGTGCGATTCACTGCTTCTGGGCGACAAGTGCGGGGCGCATACCTTCCCATATATTGAAGTTGATAACCAGACGGCAGTGATTGAGCATGAGGCCACCACCTCGAAAATCGGAGAGGATCAGATATTCTACTGCAACCAGCGCGGAATTTCCACAGAGGATGCTATTGGTTTGATTGTCAACGGCTATGCCCGCGAGGTGATCAACAAACTGCCGATGGAGTTCGCAGTGGAGGCTCAGAAACTGCTGCAGATTAGCCTGGAAGGAAGTGTAGGGTAGTGGATATCAGATTTCAGATTTGCGATTTCAGAAAGAACGAACAAAAGGGACAATCCAAAAAAATAGAGATGCTGGTAATAGATAATCTTAAGGCTTCGATAAACGGGAAGCAGATACTGAAGGGAATTTCGCTTCATGTAAAAGAGGGCGAGGTGCATGCAATTATGGGTCCGAACGGCTCGGGAAAGAGTACACTTGCTGCCATACTGGCTGGTCGTGAATTTGCAGCAATTGACGGCGGGTCGGTTAGTTACTTTGGCAGGAACCTGCTTGATATGGCTCCCGAGGAACGCTCGCGCGACGGTCTCTTCCTCGGATTCCAGTACCCTATTGAAATACCCGGCGTGAGCATGGTAAACTTCATGAAGACGGCAATAAACGAACACCGTAAGTACCGTGGTCTTGAACCGCTTTCAGCCTCCGACTTCCTGAAGCTGATGCGTGAAAAGAAGGAGCTTGTGGAGATCGATTCAACACTTACGAACCGGTCGGTTAACGAAGGATTCTCGGGCGGTGAAAAGAAAAAGAATGAAATATTCCAGATGGCTATGCTGGAACCAAGGCTCGCCATACTCGATGAAACCGATTCGGGACTTGATATAGATGCCCTGCGTATAGTCGCGAATGGTGTTAACAAGCTGAAGCGGAAAGACTCTTCGGTAATTGTTATCACGCATTACCAGCGACTTCTCGATTTTATCGTACCCGATGTGGTACATGTGCTCTATGACGGCAGGATTGTCAAAACCGCCGGGAAGGAACTTGCCCTTGAACTCGAGGAGAAGGGATATGACTGGATAAAGAAGGAGGCTGAAAAAACTGAAGAGTCATGGAGAGTAAACCCGCAGTAAAAGACAGATACACCGACCTGTACCTGAATAATATAGCCAGTATTGAGAAGGGTTCGTCTCCTTTTATGAACTCGTTCAGGAAGGAGGCTGTTGAGCGGTTTGCTGACATGGGTATCCCAGGTCGTACGAATGAAGCGTACCGTTATACCAACCTTGACATCTGGTTCAGGCACGAATTCAACAGTTATTTCATGCCGGGTCCCGGGGACTTTGAGCGTGCCGCAAAATTCAGTTGCGAGGTGGAGGATCTCGATGTTCACAACCTGGTGCTGCTCAATGGCTTTTATCCTTCCAACAACGGAAAACTCAGGCAGCCCGGATCAGGCATCACAATAGGCAGCCTCAATGAGGCGGCACGTATTATGGGCAGCGTGACAGAGAATCACTATGGCCGCTATGCTGCCAGCGACACTGACGGGCTGATTCACCTCAACACCGCCATGGCATCCGACGGGGTCTTCATCCATGTCCCACGGGGAATGGTTCCCGATAAACCCATTCAGATTGTGAACCTGGTGTACTCGAAGGAGGATATTTTTAATCAGCACAGGAATCTTATAGTGGTTGAAGATAACGCCGAGGCTACAATAATAATATGTGACCACACGCTTTCGCCATCCAGGTTCCTTACCAATGCTGTAACCGAGGTTTACGTGGGCAGGAATGCCAGATTCAGCATAATACGTGTGCAGAACGAGCACAACAATGCCGCCAAGCTAACGCATACCTTTATTCACCAGGAGCGTGACAGCCAGGCAACATCAATAAATATAACCCTGCACGGAGGACTCGTGCGAAACAGCACATACCATTACCTGGGGGGCGAGGGCGCTTCCACCAATTCAGCGGGTCTATACCTCACCGACAAGACACAGCATGTCGATAATTATGTGAATGTCGATCATGCATACCCCAACTGCACGAGCAATCAGCTCTTCAAGGGGGTGCTCGACGATGTGGCTACCGGCGCCTTTAACGGCAGGATACTGGTAAGAAAGGGTGCCCAGGGAACAAGGGCATACCAGAGCAACAACAGCATACTTCTTACCGATGACGCCAGGATGGACACCAAACCGCAGCTTGAGATCTTCGCCGACGACGTGAAATGCAGCCACGGAGCAACTGTGGGACAACTCGATGAGAATGCGCTTTTCTATCTTACTTCCCGCGGCATCGCCAGGCGCGAGGCAAGGCTTATGCTGATGTTCGGCTTTGCCCATGAGGTGATACAGGAGATCCCTGTTGAGGCACTGCGTGAAAGAATGGACACACTGGTGATGCAGAGGCTCCGCGGTGAACTGTCGCGCTGCGCCAGCTGCATGGTGAAATGCGGATGACTTTGCATAATGGCCGATATATCTAAAATACGATCTGATTTCCCGATACTCTCTGAAAAGGTTTACGGGAAAGATCTGGTTTACCTCGACAACGGAGCCACCACCCAGAAGCCGCAGGTGGTGATTGATACCCTTAATGAGGTACTGACAAAATACAATGCCAATATCCACCGCGGGGTGCACCACCTGAGCGATGTAGCCTCGGAAGCATATGAACAGGCCCGTGAAACCGTACGGGCTTTTATTAATGCAGCTTCGACCGATGAGATAATCTTTACATCGGGGACTACCGCCTCAATTAACAACATCGCTTTTTCGTTCGGTGAACGCTTCATAGGCAGTGGCGATGAGATTATTATTTCAGCCCTCGAGCATCACGCCAATATAGTTCCATGGCAGATGCTCTGCGAAAGGAAGGGGTCGGTACTGAAGGTAATTCCTATGGACGACAACGGAAACCTGCTTATTGACGGGTACAGGCGGCTTCTGAACCCCTCAACCCGTATCGTTGCCGTTACGCAGGCCTCGAATTCACTGGGCATTGTTACCCCCATTGATGAGATTATTGAAGAAGCCCACAGCCACGGCATACCGGTGCTGGTTGACGGCGCCCAGGGTATTCAGCATGGCGTGGTTGATGTGAGGGCCATGGACTGCGACTTTTATGTTTTCTCGGGGCATAAGGTATATGGCCCCACCGGAATAGGGGTGCTCTACGGCAGGAGGAAATTCCTCGACCAGATACCGCCGTGGCAGGGCGGCGGCGACATGGTAAAGAGCGTAACCTTCGCAAAGACTGTTTACAACGACCTGCCCTTTAAATTTGAGGCGGGAACCACAAACTTTCCGGCGGCGATAGGCCTCGCAGCAGCGCTGAGATACCTGGATGAAACAGGCAGGGAGGAGGTAGCCGCCATTGAAGGCGGACTGCTTGATTATGCTACCGGCCGGCTCCTGGCAATAAAGGGAGTCAGGATTTATGGAACCGGCAAAAGGAAAATCCCGGTGATCTCATTCCTGATCGACGGAATACACCAGTACGATGCCGGAATGATTCTCGACAAGATGGGCATTGCAGTGAGAACAGGAACCCATTGCGCCCAGCCCGTCATGGACAGGCTGGGGATAGACGGTACAATAAGGGCCTCGCTCTGCTTTTACAATACCCGCGATGAGATTGACAGGCTTGCTGAAGGTATTCAAAAGGTAATAGAGATGTTTTCTTAAGGAATTGATCAGACCAATGACAATAAACGAGATACAGGAGAGCATCGCTGAAGAGTTCTCGCAGTTTGACGACTGGATGCAGCGATATGAACTGCTTATTGATCAGGGCCGCGAACTTCCCGCCATCAACCCGGAGAAGAAGGTTAAGGACTACCTGATTGAAGGATGCCAGTCGAAGGTCTGGCTTTACCCCGAGTTTGACGGAAAGGTGATCCGTTTCACCGCCGACAGCGACGCGATAATAACCAGGGGAATTGTTTCGCTCCTTATCAGGGTGCTCTCGGGACACACCCCGAAGGAGATAATGGAGGCCGATCTGTACTTCATCGACAAAATTGGTCTCAGGCAGAACCTTTCACCCACCCGTTCGAACGGACTTCTTTCGATGGTGAAGCAGATGAAGCTTTATGCCATCGCATATGATGCAAGAGAATCAGCCAGGGAGGAATAATAACTATGGAGATAGAGGAAAGACTTGAAATAGAAAAAAGAATTACAGGGATACTTAAAACTGTTCATGATCCGGAAATTCCTGTCAACGTTTTCGACCTTGGTCTCATTTACGAGGTTGATGTTGACGATAACCATGTGGCTCATGTAAAGATGACACTTACGGCACCAGGCTGCCCGATGGCCGACCAACTTCTCGAGGAGGTGCGCTACAAGGTAAGTACCGTTGAAGGTGTGTCAGAGTGTGATCTGAAACTCACCTTCGACCCACCCTGGGACCGAAGTATGCTCAGCGATGAGGCTATGCTTGATCTGGGGTTCCTTTAGATATTGAAACCATCGGCAGATGGCTCCCGATAAACTTGTAACACTGATAAAAGAGAAGGCCCTGATAGCGGGGTTTGATCTTTGTGGCATTACTGATGCCGCTCCTCTGCCATTGCCGTCGCTCAGGCTTATGGAATGGCTCAGTAAAGGTTGTAATGCGGGAATGGGTTACATGAGCAGGAATATTGACAAGAGAGTTAATCCCGGATTACTCATGCCCGGAGCCCGGTCGGTTATAGTGGTGGCCCTGAACTATTATTCAGATTCCCGGGAGGAAGAGTTTCCGGTAATTTCCAGATATGCCACCGGAGAAGACTACCATCTGGTTGTGAAGAGAAAACTTAAATCGTTGCTTTCCGATCTGCAGAGTGATATTCCCGATCTTGAAGGGAGGGCTTTTACCGATTCGGCTCCCCTTATGGAGAAGGCACTCGCCGTTAAAGCCGGACTGGGTAATCAGGGAAGAAATTCGTTGCTCATAACCAGGGATGGGGGTTCTTTCTTCTTCCTCGGGGAGATACTGATCAACATGTATGCCGTGGCAGATACCCCTGCCGATACTGATCCCTGTGGTAACTGCCGGCTTTGTGTCGATGCCTGTCCGACCGGTGCGATCAGGGAGGAGGGGTATATTGATGCCGGCAAATGCATCTCATACCTTACAATTGAACATGATGGTGAGATACCGGAAAACCTGAAGCGAGAGCTCAGGGGCAGAGTATTCGGTTGTGACATCTGCCAGGATGTTTGTCCCCATAACTCGAAATCCATTGAACACCGGTTACCTGAATTTCTGTTATCACCGGAAAGAAGAGATATGACCGGTGATGACTGGAAAAAACTGACCCCGGAAAAGTTCAGTTCACTATTCCGGGGCAGCGCAGTTGAAAGGTGTGGTTATGACAGGTTTATGAGGAACCTAGCACTGACGGGGGAATTGTAGGTCACTGACCAGACATGTTCCCTTTCAGAATTTAACAGAGAATCCTACTCCGAGTACCTCCTTGAATTGTATCCTTGGACCCTGAAGTTTTTCCCCGGTTCAACGCCATAGGCACCGGCGGTTGAAAGTGAGTCGTTTGTTACTATTGTTGCCTTCATTCCTATTGGCGATAGGAGAAGGTAGAACTTGTCATCGGGCTTATATTCCATCCCGACGTTGAAATTGATGTAGCCTGGCGACATGAAGTCAGATATCAGGTTCCGATTCTCATCGGTTCCTTTATACCCTTTTGTAAACTGGGTTTTGAAGTTGAACAAACCGCTGATGAACCAGTTATTCGCCGTTTCGTAGCCGTATTTGGATATGAAGTCAATATAGTCATTCATCTTGGAGGCCGGGTTTTCGCCGGTCTTCTGAATGCCGTAGCCCATATCAAGGGCGTTACCCCATGCGCTTTTGCCCTTGGTGTAGTTGAGATTAACCAGCATCAGCCAGTTAAGTGCCTGTGAATTGTCTCCACCCTGTGACCAGTTAACCAGGGCAACCTGAGAAAAATTCAGTCCTGCCATTCCGTTGAATGTCCATGGACCCTCAGGTGCTTTTTCTTCCTGGGCAGGCAACATGGTTGTGGTCAGAAGGATGACCGTCAGTAGTGTTAAAGTCTTTTTCATCATTTTATCATTTTAATTTAAAAGGTTTATTAGTTCAGGAAGGCTTCCAAAAGGTTAACCCTCCTTTAAATGCATGTTTCATCTTTCTGATTTAAAACTTTCAAATGTCGGTAGAACCCGGGATGGCTCACCGGTGGCAAACGAAAGGTTCATGTCAGGCTATTGCATAAAGTTATTACAATATGTCCTAATGACAAAGCAGGCGGCAGGTTTGTTCAGTTTTCACCTGAATTTACCGGGAGACACACGGACTGATTACAGAGGTTTTATTACCATTAGGTATACAATTTAAGAATCTCTTTTTACTTTTATCGATACATTACGTCTTACTGAAAACTGCGATTTGACAGACTCATTGGTATTGGCAGGTTGCCGGGCGGGAGATACCGGCTCATTGGTTGAACTTGTAAGGGAGCTGTCACCTGTTGCCTGGCGGATAGCATTCAGGATGCTCGCCGACAATGAGGCAGCTGAGGATGTGGCTCAGGAGGCGATGGTGAAGGTATGGAAAAAGATTGGCCGACTTGATAATGATGGCAGTTTCGGCCCATGGTTCTACAGGATTGTTGTTAATTGCTGTTACGATGAGCTGAGAAGGAAAAAGAGGGAGATGGCGAAACCGGCTGATGAACTGACCTGGCATCGGCTTGGCGAAATTATCAGGGGAGATGATGGCTCAGAACCAACAGCAGATGAATATGGAGAGATAATGCGAACCGTTACCGCGGAACTTAGTCCGAAACAGAGAGCGGTATTTGTACTGAGTGACCTGGAAGGTATGAATAACGAGCGAATAAGTGAGATTACGGGATTGAATGCAAACTCTCTGAAATCGAATCTTTATCATGCCAGGAAAAAAGTGAAGGAAATAATAAGAGGGAGGTACTGAAATGAAGGTAAATGAAGAGGAATATAACAGGTTTACTGAAGTGATGGGGAGGAGTCACAATGCCCCTGCTCATCCTGACCTGCTGGCTGAGAGGATAATAGAAAGGGTGCTTGGTGAGAGCAGGAAGGCTGGGAGCCGGCCTGCGATTCATGAATTTGTCTTTGGATGGACAACGGTAGGGTGGGCCAGGCGGTCCCTTTCCATTGCCTCGCTTTTGCTGGTCGGCCTGTTTGTTTATCAGCAGTTTGAAATTATGACAGGCATTAAGGATATCAACTACCGGATGAAAGCAGGAGGGGGCATTGAGGTACGCCCTGCTGAATCATTCGAACCGGGACAAGCCCTGAGATTAAAAAGTCTAAGCAGTAGCCTGCCATATGGTGTTGACAGCATTAAGGTTTCGGTTGATGATATCAGCAGACTGATTGAGTTGTATAAGGAACTTGAACTGTCACGGGAAAGGATTAACAGGATACTTCAACTGAATCCGGAAATTCTGAGGATGATAGAGAAGGAGTACAGAGGATCTTTAATGGAAGACAGAAATAAACCAACAATCTGAATAAAATGAAAAAGGTTAAACTCATTGCTGTTCTGATTCTTCTCCTGCCGCTGCAGGGGTGTGACGAGCCGGAGACTATAGTAACAAATATTGTTCATCCCGATGGGTCTGTTACCCGCCGGATAGAGATGAGAACAAGTAAACGGGAATTTGATCCGGAGGAGTACAGGGTACCTGTTGACAGCACCTGGAAACTGACATATAGTACTGAGGTGTCGGATGAGGGTGATACTACAAGGGTGCTTGTGGCAGAGAAACTGTTTCCCGATGCGGAGAGCATATCAGCTGAATATGCCGGAGGAATAGGGATAAACGCAGCATCGGTGAGGAGTGCATATTTCAGTAAGAGTTTCAGATGGTTCACAACCTCTTACCGGTTTACCGAGCAGGTTAGAAGGATAATGCCTCATGGATACCCGATAAGGAACTTTCTCAGCAATGAGGAAGTTGAGTTTCTTATGCTGCCAAATTCTGTGGCCACTGACCTTAAAGAGGGAGCTGACAGCACCTTCTACACCGCTCTGAGCGACTCAGTTGACTCGCATGTGGAATTGTGGCTGGTCAGGGGACTGGTAAACAGCTGGTCTCAGCTGGCCGGGAAGATGCTGAAGGATTCCGGGGCTGATGAGAAATTCGTAGAGGAGTTTTACGGTTATGAAGAGAAGTTTACAGCATACCTCGAGCCTTTCGGGTCTGATATTGACAGCGTTCTCATTGCCATTCTGGGCGAAGAGACTGTTAACAGGTATGGATCGATATTCTCTGCAGCAGAGGATAGTATCGATAAGAGTATGGAGCTGTTCTGGCAGTTCTGCGGATATACGGTCAAGACGATTATGCCAGGGACACTGAAGGATTGTAACGGTTATATTTCAGCATCCGGAGAAGTGGCCTGGCAGGTAAGGCCAGAGCTTTTTTTCTTTGAGGATTACACCCTCTGGGCCGAGTCGCACCGGGAAAACAGGTGGGCATGGTATGTATCAGGCGGATTTGTACTCATAGTGGTTGCCGGCATAGTTCTACGGAAATTGCGTGGCAGGTAGGAAGCCCCGGTTCCCCCGGAAAGAAACCGGCCCCATAAGAGGGGCCGGTACCGGAAAAATGAATACAAAGAAACCCTAAAAAAAATAAACAGAAAACTATCGGTCGTAATCTTTTAATATGTTCATCAGCTTCTGGCGGGTGAAGAAAATACGGCTCTTCACGGTTCCAATCTTAAGACCCAGCTCATCGGCAATCTCCTTGTACTTGAACCCCTCTACATGCATTCTGAATGGAACACGGAACTCATCCTCAAGAGAGTCGATTGCTTTTTCAATTTCCGACTCAGAGTAGCTTGAATCGGGAGAGATATATCCCTTGTCGTCTGACAGGTTTATGTAGTAAAGGTCCTGTGTGACGTCAATAAGGGTGTTTTCCTTTATGTTACGCCTGTAATTGTTGATGAATGTGTTCTTCATAATTGTGAATACCCATGCTTTCAGGTTGGTGTAATCCACAAACTTGTCCTTATATGATATTGCCTTGAGATAAGTGTCCTGCACCAGGTCATGTGCCTTTTCGCGGTCGCTTGTAAGACTCATGGCAAACTTGTGAAGATTGCTCTTCATCTCTATAAGACTGTTGTTGAATTCGTAAGTTGTCATAGCTCCGTGTTTTTAATTGTTTCCGGTAACAAATATGAGCCGACAAATAAAGATATGCAAATCTTAATATCCGAAAATACGATTAATCCATTATTGGTCTAATCAGTTAGAGATGGTTTGAAGTGGCTTAAGTGTCATGTATACAGGCAGTTAAATAGGAATTATGATTTGTTGTTCCAAATAGTGTCTAAATTGCGTATTTGATATTTTTCGTATTTTCGATTTTTTTCTGGTCGCTTGTGGGTGAGAACATAATGGTTTACCTTTATATAAAAATGGGATATGGAAATTGAACTGGTGCTAAACGGAGGCATGGTTGTAAGGGGAACATTAAGCAAACCCGATACGGCCTGCGCAGGGGTAGTGGTATTAATACATGGTTTGGGAGAGCATTTCGGCAGGTACGCAGGCTGGGCCGGCAGGTTTCTGGAGAGGGGATTTGCCGTGGCTGGCGTTGATTTGCCGGGTCACGGTATCTCTGACGGAAAGAGAGGCCATATTTCATCTTACAGGGTTGCGGATAACCTGATTGATGAACTTGTTAAGAAAGCGGCCGCTGAGTGTCACGGGGTACCCGTTGTGCTGTATGGTCACAGTCTGGGTGGAGGGATTGTACTCCGGTACCTGTTAAGCCGCAAACCCGGTGTCGCTTGTGCTGTAGTTACATCACCGTGGTTGAAGTTGGCATTCGAGCCCGCGGCTCTTAAGCTTATTCTTGCCATGGCAGTAAAAAAAATAGCTCCTGCAATGGTACAGCCGTCAGGTCTGAATGTCAATTACCTGTCCCGCGATAAAAGAGTTGCTGCAGCTTACACCTCCGACCCGCTTGTACATGACCGCATTTCAGTCTCGCTTTTCAATGAGGCTGTTTCTTCGGCTGCCTGCTCCCTGAAGAACAGGCATGAGCTAACCATCCCGCTATTGTTGATGCACGGGGCCGATGACATGATCACCTCACCTGAAGGCAGCCGCCTTTTTGCTGAAGATTCTCCGGAAGCATTCCTGAAAATATGGGAGGGGGGATATCATGAATTACACAATGATATAATTGCCGGCGAGGTTTTTGAATATATCGCCGGATGGCTTATTAAGACATTAAGTGATTAATAGTTCCGATATGAATCTCAGGACAGAGGTGGCGGCAGGAAAGCAGGAACGGATGATTTCCTATAAAACCCCGGTTATGTTTATCGGATCTTGCTTTGCAGGAGAGATGGCAAACAAGATGCAGGAGGGACTATTACCGGTAATATGCAATCCCTTCGGAACCCAGTTTAATCCGGCTTCGGTTGCAGCCTCTCTCCGTTGTTTGATTCAGGGCCGCATCTACACCCCTGATGATTTGTGGAACCACAATGGCAGATGGCTTAGTTTTGACCACTACACGGAATTCTCATCGGAGGATAATGAAATCTGCCTCGGGAAAATCAACGGATCAATTCTCAAAGCTTCGGATTTTCTGAAGAAGGCGGGCTTTCTCTTCGTTACCTTCGGTACGGCATGGGTTTACAGAAGAAAGGATACCGGGGAAATCGTCTCCAACTGCCATAAGATACCCGACAGCTTTTTCAGCAGGGAACTTCTCTCCCCTGAAAAGGTGGCTTCCGACTGGTCTGATCTTCTGGATAGCCTGCTGCAGTTCAATCCCGGTCTCAGGATAATTTTTACCGTTAGTCCTGTACGTCACTGGAAGGACGGAGCCTATGGTAATCAGGTTAGCAAGTCGGTTCTTTTCCTTGCCATCGACAAACTACTGAACCATCCTGTTCAGCCCGGGTATTTCCCTTCTTATGAGCTGCTTATGGACGATCTGCGCGATTATCGCTATTATGCTGCCGACATGCTGCATCCGTCCGAAACAGCAGTCAGCTACATCTGGGAGAAATTCTCAATGTCGTTTCTAGATCCCCCGACCGAACAGCTCAGCAGGGAAATTACGGCCGTCTCAAGGGCTGCAAGGCACAGAATTGTATCTGAGTCGACAGGTGAGATCAGAAGCTTTGCTGAGACTATGCTAAGAAAGATAGAGAGGATTGAGAAGAATAACCGGGGAATCGATATGACCCTGCTAAGGGATTATTTCGGCAATCTTCAGAAGTAGGAGGCTGCCTTTGGATTTCAAATCTGGATTTGCAAATGGTTTCGTTTCCGGCTAACACACCAGTGCAAGCCGGAACACGGTTTCGATTGCCGGATTTGAACATTTTGGTTTGTTCAATGTTTATCAGATAAAACTACACAAAATGACACGGAAAACGATAATAATCCTCATTCTCTCTTTTACTTCAGTTGCAGGTCTCTATTCACAGGAAAGTAAGGGTGTGGTAAAGGGGAGGGTTATTAATTCACGGAATAATGAACCGGTCCCATTCGCGAGTGTGGTGATATGGGGAACATCAACAGGTGCAATGACCGATTTTGACGGCAACTTTCTCTTTACCGGAATCCAGCCCGGTTTTGTTGAGATACGGGCTTCGTCGGTTGGGTTCAAACCATATATATCTGAGGCTGTGATGGTAACCAACAGCAGGGATGTAACCCTGGAGATACCCCTTGAGGAGACGACTGTGGATATTGAAACCGTTGTGATTAAGGCTTCACCTTTCCGGAAGAGGCTGGAATCGCCTGTTTCGGCCAGGATAATCGGCATTGATGAGATAGAAAGGAATCCGGGAGGAAACAGGGACATCTCAAAGGTTATTCAGTCATTTCCTGGGGTGGCATCAACTCCTGCCTTCCGGAATGATGTTATTGTAAGAGGGGGGGGACCAAATGAAAACAGGTTTAACATCGATAATGTGGAAATCCCCTACCTGAATCACTTTTCAACCCAGGGAGCATCGGGCGGTCCGGTTGGCATTATCAACGTCGATTTTGTAAGGGAGGTGGATTTTCTTTCAGGAGCTTTTCCCGCCTCAAGGGGAAATGCCCTCAGCAGTGTGCTGAATTTCAGTCTTATTGACGGGAACCCCGACAAGTTCAGGTACCGGGCCACTGTCGGAGCTTCCGATCTTGGACTGACTGCCGACGGGCCCACCGGTGAAAACAGCTCGCTTATCCTTTCGGCACGACGTTCCTATCTTCAGTTTCTTTTCGGAGCCATTGGGCTGCCTTTTCTTCCGACATATACCGATTTCCAGTTCAAGCACAAAACAAGGTTCGGTAACCGTAACGAACTGACTGTGCTCGGACTGGGTGCAAATGATGATTTCAGGCTAAACCTTGACGCCAATGAGACAGATTACCAGAGGTTTATTCTTGATTATATTCCGGTTCAGGAACAGTATAGCTATACATTCGGGATAGTATGGAAGAGATTCCGGGACAATGGATTTGACACGTGGGTTGTAAGCCGGAACTATCTCAACAACTCGCAGTATAAATATCAGAACAACATAACTGCCGATTCCCTGCTGTTACTCGATTACAGATCGGGTGAGGGTGAAAACAAGTTCAGGTACGAGAGTGTTTTTATTGGTGAAAATGGTTTCAGGTTCAGTTATGGTGCAGGATACGAGAATGCCCTGTACAGAAATTCAACCTTCAGGGTTATACCGCTGCCTGACGAAAGCTTCGAACTGAACTATGATACCGACCTGCGATTCAGTAAATTCAATCTATTCACCCAGGTTAGCCGCGGCTTCTTCAATGAGAGGCTGAATCTGTCGATAGGTATCAGAAGCGATTTCAACAACTATTCCGATGAGATGTCGAATCCGCTGAAGCAGCTTTCACCCAGGTTTTCAGCTTCATATAATATTACTTCTTCCCTGTCGTTGAATTTCAATACGGGACGTTATTACCAGCTGCCACCATATACCGCACTAGGCTACAGAAATAATGAGGGAGAGTTTGCCAACCGCGAGAACGGGCTTACATATATTTCGTCCGACCATATTGTGGCCGGGGTTGGTCTGGCACCTTCTGAAAACAGCCAGTTTACCGTTGAGGGTTTCTACAAGAGTTATTCAAGGTATCCATTCTCGGTAAGAGAGGGAATACCATTATCGGGTAAGAGCGCCGACTACGGGATTTTCGGTGATGAGGAGCTGTTGCCTACAGCGTCGGGTAGAGCGTATGGTATTGAATTTCTGGGTAGACTCAAGGAGTACAGGGGAACCAACCTTGTCTTTTCCTACACTTTTGTACGAAGTGAATTCAGCGGTTCCGCCGGAGAATATATACCAACAGCCTGGGATAACCGTAATCTGTTCAGCATGACCGCAACAAAGAAGTTAAAGCGCAACTGGGACGCGGGTATAAAATGGAGGTTTGTGGGAGGTGCTCCATATACCCCCTTTGATGAGGAGTTCTCATCGCTGAAAGAGGTGTGGGATGTCACAGGACAGGCAATCCCCGATTTCTCAAGATATAACGAACTTCGTCTGAAGGCATTCCACCAGCTTGACATAAGGATTGACAAGCAATACTTCTACGACAGGTGGTCGCTGATGCTGTATGTAGATGTACAGAATGTTTACAACCATCAGGCCGATCAGCGCGATATACTTCTGAGGGAAACAGGACCCGGGGGAGTGCCTGTGACCGATCCGTCCGATCCGACACGGTACAGTCTGAAATATATCAGCGGGTCACTGGGTACTGTTTTGCCAACAATTGGAATAATCGTCGAGTTTTAATCATTAAATGATTTCTGGTATGAGATACTTATTTATTATTCTGATAATTTCAATTTCCCATGCTTCATGCGGGTTACTTCAGGAAAGAGCTAAAGAAACGACATCGCATGAGCCTGTGGTTATTGTGGCTAACGGAAGTGGAACCGGGCCAGCCTTCCGTATTGAACTGACACCCGGGAGTTCATTCTACTATCCTCTTATGGCATTCTGGCTTGAGGATATGGATGGCAATTATATACAAACCCTTTATGTGGCCCGTTCGGTAGCTACAGGTATCTTCAGATTTGGTGAAAGTAAGGGTAATAAATGGGTTGAAGCACCAAAAAGGGCTCCTCAGACACTTCCATACTGGGCCCACAAGAGGGGAATCAGGGCATCTGACGGACTGTATATGCCCGAGCCACAGAATCCGGTCGCTGACGCCTATACCGGAGCGACACCAGTTACAGCCTTTATTCTTGAGGCAAGAGCTGACAGCGCCCTGAAAGGGAGCTTCAGGGTTTTGATGGAGATTAATCAGAACTGGGACTGGAACCAGTACTGGCATAACAACCGGTTCCCGGGTGACAGCAATTATGCAATGTCAGCTCAGCCTGCCATTGTTTATGAAGCTTTAATTGAAACTGGCACGGGAGAAGAACCGGTTATGATGGAACCTGCAGGGCACAGTCACTGGTCGGGTTCAAGCGGGGAGCTTTTCACAGACATATCGACACTTACCACTGCCCTTGAAATAGCAGGGTCAGTGAAGGTCAGCATTAAACGATAGTTACGTAAACATTAAAACTGCGTTGTAAAACGAATCGGCTGTGGAAGCTACGATTATATTGTCGAACTTCGAAACGTCCTCATCATCAGGATAGCCGAGCAGTATGATTTTCCTTAATCCAAGCATTTTGCCCAGTCCGCTGTAGTATTCAAGGTTCCTCTCCCCGGTGCCTGAACTGCTGTAGCTGAGAACCATTACGCTGAAGCTTCTCATCTTGTGTATCTCTGCGACCTCTCCCGGCGGAAGCTTTTCTCCCGGATAGATAACATCAAATCCCATGTTCCTGATCACAAACCTGCAGAAAAGCAGGGGGATTTCTGCATTCTGACCGGTGGTGTTTACCACTGCGAATACTATCCCCGGGTATTCAACCGGGGTCTCAATTGCATGGTATTCGGTAATCATCAGTTCCCTGACAATGGTTCTGATGAAGTTTTCCTGAGAGCGCGACAGGCTGCCGGTCTGCCAAAGGATCTTTGCATTGTCGAGAAGGTGCTCCAGAAACCTTGAATAGGTAATCTCAAAACCGTGATTCTCAAAGAAGGGTAAAAGAGTGTCAATAAACTTTGTCTCATCAAACCTGAGCGCCGACATCAGGGCCCTGCCCGGATGAAACTCCTGATTGGGATCCTCAAATTTGCTGCTGACCGACAACACAGTGCTGTTAAGCTCGTCCTCGCTTAGTCTGGATATCTTCGAAATCTTGAATCCATTCCTGTTAAGGTAGGCCACATTCAGAAGCTTTTTGAGTTCGTCTTCACTGTACATTCTTATATTCGAATCAGTCCGTTCCGGTGAAAGGATGTTATACCTTTTTTCCCAGATTCTGATTGTATGGGCTTTAATGCCGGTGAAGTACTCAAGGTCCTTTATCGAATAAACATCACTTGCCTCTTTCATCTCTCTTGTAGTTATATTTATCTGATAGGGTAAACAGTTCAGAATGTCAATTGTTTAAAGAAGCTTAACCGGACCATGGATTAGCCGGAAGAAAAAAGAACCACTTAAACCCGTGGATAGGGTATATGAAGAAATATTGGTTTGAATCAGAAGAAGTTAACTAAGCAGATTCATTACTGCACAGCCTCTATCATTATCTTTCTTACAATGCGTGTGTTATCGGTGAGTGTTACCGTTACCAGGTACATTCCGCGCCGGGTATTGGTCAGGAACACCTGTGTGGTGAGAACGGGTGTGGAGTATTTGTTCCTGTAAATTTCCTGGCCGATGATGTTTGTGATCCTGATGGAAGATATCTCTTTGTCGGAGGCAACATGGAAGTTGTTCTCCTTTACGGGCACAGGATAGATTTTGAGTGCTGTCGATTCGATAACCCCCGATGAGTTCTCACTTATAGCGGCCTGATTGGTCTGCACCGTAACAGTATCCTTTTGAGCCGCAAGCACTGCGGTCAGTGAAACTGCCAGTATCGCCACGAGAATTCTTTTCATTGAATCTACGATATTATCACCGCGCAACAAAAATTGTGCTAAAAATGCAAATGTACTTAATTTTTTTCACAATTCATAATCGGTTGCATCGCTGCCTGTAACGATGCGCCTGCAATTTAGGAATTATCTGTTTTTCCATGTCTTAAAAAAAACTTAAATTCGCATGTTTGTATAGTGAAGATGAAGGATCTGCAAAGCATAAAGCAAAGATTCGGTATTACAGGCAATTATCCGGGTCTTAACAGGGCGATCGACATAGCTGTACAGGTTGCGCCAACCGACCTGTCAGTGCTTATTTCAGGAGAAAGCGGTGTAGGAAAGGAGTCATTTCCGCAGATTATTCATCACTTCTCGTCGAGAAAGCACGGGCAGTATATTGCCGTCAACTGCGGCGCAATCCCTGAAGGCACTATTGACTCAGAGCTTTTTGGCCATGAAAAGGGGTCCTTTACCGGTGCCACCGACAGTCGTAAAGGTTACTTCGAAGTTGCTGACGGAGGAACGGTATTTCTTGATGAAGTGGCCGAACTCCCCTTGTCAACACAGGTAAGGCTCCTCAGGGTGCTTGAGACCGGGGAGTTCATAAGGGTAGGATCATCGAAGGTTCAGAAAACCAATGTAAGGGTTATTGCTGCCAGCAATGTGGATATTACTGCTGCGGTATCGGCCGCCAGATTCCGTGAGGACCTCTTTTACAGGCTCAACACAGTTCCGATTAAGATTCCGTCGTTGAGAGAGAGGGGGGAGGATATAGTTCTCTTATTCCGGAAGTTTGCAGTTGATTTTGCAGAGAAGTACAGAATGCCGGCAATAAGGCTTTCACCCGAGGCCAGAATATTGCTTCTAGGTTATCAGTGGCCGGGTAACGTAAGACAACTCAAGAATATTGCCGAGCAGATTTCTATCATCGAGACTGAAAGGGAAATAACCTCGGAAACCATCAGGAATTACCTGCCCGACCATTTATCAGCGAAGCTTCCGGTACTTGCTGCCAGGGTCGAGGACAGATCGTTTTCGTCGGAGAGAGAGATACTTTACAAGATTCTTTTCGACATGAAAAGCGATATGAACGATCTGAAGAAACTGGTTTACGAAATGATTCAAAGCGGCCAGTCTGACTTTACGGTTTCCGAGTCGAGTTCGCGGGTAATTCGGAATCTTTTTTCTGACGGGCCGGTGGAAGAAGCATTTCCGGTCAGAAATACGGCGAAGGAGGAACCCGTGGTTCAGGTGAGGCCGGCAAGGCACGATATTGAGGATACAGAGGAGGTTGTTGAGGAGTCTCTTTCTCTCGAGAGTAAGGAGATCGAAATGATAAGCAGGGCTCTTGAGAAGCACAATGGAAAGAGAAAATTTGCCGCCCGTGAACTGGGTATAAGCGAAAGAACCCTTTACAGGAAGATAAAGCTATATGGCCTTGAAGAATAATGTGTTAACACCGAGTTTGATTAATTCATTCCTCATTCTCACAGCGTTGGCAATTACCTGCACTGCCTGCAAGATATCCTATTCCATGAGCGGAGCAACCACCACAGGCCTGAAGACAGTAAGCGTACAGTATATTCAGAACAGGGCAAGCCTGGTGCAGCCTTTGCTAAGCCAGAACCTTACCGAGGCCCTTATTGACAAGTGCAAGGCACAGACCAATCTGCAACTGGTAAGTGGTCTGGGAGACGCCAATTTTGAGGGTGAGATATCTGACTATAAAACAGCTACGCTCACCATTTCGGGCGATGCCAGGGCTGCTGTAAACAGGTTTACCATCTCTGTGAGGATACGGTTTACAAACAGTCTCTTCCCCGAGAACAGCTTTGATCAGACCTTTTCGAGGTATGAAGATTATGACAGCAACCGCGATCTGAGCCAGGTTGAGGATGATCTGTCGAAAAAGATTGTGGAACTGCTGGTTGAGGATATCTTCAACAGGGCTTTTGTTAACTGGTAGATACCGATGAACAGGAAAGAATTCCACAACCTGGTAAGGAATCCCGGTCTGATCGATCGCGCTGCAATAACCGAACTAAAGGAGGTACTTCAGCTTTTTCCATGGTTTCAAAGTGCACACCTGCTACTTCTGAAAGGCTTAAAGAACACTGACGACATCAGGTTTGACTCTCAACTGCGGGAATCGGCTCCCCATATTGCCGACCGTACAGCCCTGTATTTCCTGATTAACAGGAACGCAGTTGCGGAAGTAACTGAAGACGAACCGGTATGGCAGGAGGTGGTTGCCAGGCGGCCAGATGAAATTGATGCAGCTATACCGGAAATCGATGAAGGCGGATTGGACTCATTGCTTGAGATGGAGGGGTCACCGACACACGCTGACTCCTCCACCGGCACTGAGCAACTGGCGGTAGTGGGTACAGACAAAATGATGCTTGAACTCGACCAGGATGAGGAGAGTGCAGCCCATCCCTCAATCTCACCCCGGACCCTTATTGACAGATTCATTGAACTAAACCCAAGGCTTGAGCCATCGCGCGACAGGGAACAGAAGCCGGCAGAGGATCTGTCAGAACAACATACCCTTGACCGGGGGGCCTTCGTCAGTGAAACACTTGCAAGGATATACATTGAACAGGGATATTACACGAGGGCGATTCACATATATGACAAATTGTGTTTGAAATATCCGGAAAAAAGTAGTTACTTTGCCGCTCAAATTGAAAGAGTAAACGAGTTAATTAAAAACGGATAGAAATGGGTATTTACATTTTTGTTTCGGCGCTTATAATAATAGCCTGCATACTTCAGATTCTTATTGTGCTCGTTCAGAACAGCAAGGGGGGCGGACTGGCTGCCGGTTTTACCGGAACGGGTCAGACTATGGGTGTGAGGAAAACAGCAGACTTCCTCGAGAAATCAACATGGTCGCTGGCAATCGCAATTCTTGTACTTAGCCTTGTTGCAACTGCCTCAATACCAAGAGGTGAACAGGCAAGGGAGTCGAGAATAAACGAACAGATCAGCAACACCATCGATCCGAATGCTGTTCCTGTACTTCCGAGTGCCAATCAGCAGGTACCTGAACAGGAGTAGTATAGAAAGGGACTTATTCAACCCTCATGATGATATTGCGTATGTGTCAGAGAGTGACAAACTGACACATTTTTTGTATTATTTCTCCTGAAGTTTAAGGTGTTGATAATCAAATGCATCATGAAAAATGAGATCACAGGTGGATGCAATCATGCTGCTAATATGTCCAGGTGTCAGTTCTCAACATGCAATCATGCTGATTGGCATGGAATATGCAGAAAAGGCATGTCAGTAACAAAACAGATGTTTAACTCTTAAAATTGATAATGCAATGGCAAAACTTAAAGGAAAAGTATTGGCAGGTAAGGTTCTGGTTAAGCCTCATGAGGCTGAGGCCAAGACTGCAAGCGGGATCATAATCCCTGATTCTGCAAAGGAGAAACCGAGGCAGGGCAGTGTTGTACTCACAGGTGCAGCCAAGAAGGACGAAGAGATGGAAGTGAAGGCTGGTGATACTGTACTCTATGGCAAGTATGCCGGTCAGGAGCTCACCATTGACGGTGTGGATTATCTTCTTATTTCTCAATCGGATGTATTGTACATTGCTTAGATAACCTGGAAGGAAACTTAAAAACTGAAATATTATGGCAAAGGAGATTAAATTCAATATTGATGCCCGCACCGAGTTGAAGAAGGGCGTTGACAAGCTGGCAGATGCGGTAAAGGTAACCCTGGGTCCGAAGGGTCGTAATGTTGTTCTGGAGAAGAAGTTTGGCGCTCCGCAGGTAACAAAGGATGGCGTAACGGTTGCCAAGGACATCGAACTGTCTGACCCCTTTGAGAATATGGGAGCACAACTGGTTAAGGAGGTTGCCTCAAAAACCGGTGACGATGCAGGTGATGGTACAACAACTGCCACTGTTCTGGCACAGTCTATTATTACGGTTGGCCTGAAGAATGTGACGGCAGGGGCAAATCCGATGGATCTGAAAAGGGGTATTGACAAGGCTGTTGAAAAGGTGGTTGAACACATTGCATCGCAGGCCCATGTAATTGGTGATGACCTGAACAAGATTGAGCAGGTTGCCACTGTTTCGGCAAATAATGATCACTCAATAGGCAAACTGATAGCCGAAGCAATGTCGAAGGTAAAGAAGGAAGGTGTAATCACAGTTGAGGAAGCCAAGGGAACCGATACTACTGTTGAAGTAGTTGAGGGAATGCAATTCGACAGGGGATATATATCACCCTATTTTGTCACCAACGCTGAGAAGATGGAGGCAGAGCTTGAGCATCCGTACATTCTCATCCACGACAAGAAGATATCAACCATGAAGGATATGCTTCCGATTCTAGAGGCATCGGCACAGAGCGGTCGTCCCCTTATGATTATTGCCGAGGATATTGAAGGTGAGGCTCTTGCCACGCTGGTTGTGAACAGGCTAAGGGGTTCACTCAAGGTTTGTGCAGTTAAGGCCCCGGGATTTGGTGACAGGCGTAAGGAGATGCTGGAGGATATTGCAATACTTACAGGCGGAACTGTTATTACCGAGGAGAAGGGTCTTAAGCTTGAGCATACGACACTCGACATGCTTGGGATAGCAGAAAAGATAAGCGTTAACAAGGAGAACACCACCATTGTCAACGGTTCAGGTCAGAAGGAGCAGATCACGGCCAGGATAAACCAGATAAGGCAGCAGATTTCTGTTACAACCTCCGACTATGATAAGGAGAAGCTTCAGGAGCGTCTTGCAAAATTGTCGGGTGGCGTTGCTGTGCTTTATATAGGCGCAGCCTCTGAGGTTGAGATGAAGAACAAGAAGGACAGGGTTGATGATGCGCTTAGTGCTACACGGGCGGCAGTGGAAGAAGGTATTGTACCCGGCGGAGGTGTGGCTTACATACGTGCTATTAAGTCACTTGAGAAGCTAAAGGGCGATAACGAAGACCAGACAACCGGTATTGAGATTATCAGAAGGGCTATTGAAGAGCCACTGAGGCAGATTGTTGTGAACTCAGGTAAGGAAGGGGCCGTGGTTGTTCAGAAGGTAAGTGAGGGGAAGAATGATTACGGATACAATGCCCAGACCGACAGGTATGAGAACCTTTACGAGAGTGGAGTTATTGACCCTGCAAAGGTTACCCGTATAGCCCTTCAGAATGCCGCATCGATTGCCGGTATGTTCCTTACTACCGAGGCAGTTGTTGTTGAGGAGAAGAGTGAGACGCCTCCAATGCCGGCTGGCGGAATGGGTGGCGGAATGCCTGGAATGATGTAGGAAGCAGATTAGTTTCTGTTACAAATTAATAATATGGCCCGGTACGGAAATCTCCGTTCCGGGCTTTTTTTCCGTTAAGGTTTTGTTACCATTACCACCTGTGCGATTCATGCTGCTTTTGTAATTGCCTTAAACCTTATCTATATTTGCCGGTCATTATAGGATAAGAATAATGGAGGAGAAGAGTCAGGTTGCCGATCTGAGGAACCGTAGCATCGGTAAACTGATGCTTGGTTACTATTTTCCTGCCTTTGCCGGAGTGGTTGTACACTCCCTCTACAATATTGTCGACAGGATTTTTATCGGTCAGGGTGTCGGGTCAACGGCACTGGCCGGAGTGAGTGTGGTTTTTCCCATTATGCTTGTCTATATGGCATTCGGTATGCTGGTTGGTGCCGGAGCCGCTGTAAGGATATCAATAAATCTTGGCAGAAAGGATTTCCTCCGCGCCGAGAAGGTTCTGGGCAACGCTGTTACCCTTGCCATGGTACTCGGGGTTTTGGTTTCTGTACTTGGTTTCCTGATCAGAAAGCCGGTACTCCATTTCTTTGGAGCAGGCCCGGAGACGCTGGAGTACGCTCTGGAATATCTTGATATAATCCTGCTTGGTGCACCTTTCGGTATGCTCGGGTATTCACTCAACAATATGATCAGGTCGGAAGGTAACCCGAAGGTAGCCATGTACTCAATGTTTATAAGCGCCGGACTGAACATTGTACTTGACCCGATTTTCATTTTTTACCTTGACATGGGAGTAAGAGGTGCTGCGATTGCCACAATTATTTCACAGATGGTGCTCTGCATCTGGGTTCTAAGCCATTTCACAAGCAGGCGGAGTGTTATAAGGCTGAGAATAGATAACCTTGTTCCCGTAGCGGAGATCATTAAATATATTGTAACGATAGGGTTCGCTTCATTTGCGATGCAGATTGCCGCAAGCATTGTTCAGGGGTTGTTTACGAGGCAGCTTATTACCCATGGGGGTGATATTGCGGTAGGGGCAATGGGGATTATTAACAGCGTTACCATAATGCTTGTCATGGCTATTGTTGCTCTTAACATGGCGAGTCAGCCTATTATAGGGTTCAACTACGGTGCACGGAATTATAGCAGGGTACTGCATACTGTAAATCTGGGGATACGGGCCGCCACGCTGATAGCAGCAGGAGGCTGGTTGCTTTGTATGTTTGTACCCGAGGGTATTGTTGCCCTTTTCAATTCGACAGACAGGGAACTGCTTGAAACAGGTGTAAGCGGATTACGTATATACGCGGCACTTCTGCCCATTGTTGGCTTCCAGATCATTGCATCAAACCTGTTCCAGTCAATCGGAAAGGCCAGGCTGGCCACATTTCTGTCGCTTCTGAGGCAGGTGATTTACCTAATTCCCCTGCTTGCGATACTTCCCGGTTTTTTCGGAATTACCGGAGTCTGGCTGGCCATGCCGGTGTCTGACTTCCTCTCGAGCATAACCAGTTTCGTGTTCCTGCGAAAGGAGATGAAGAAGTTGTCGCTGCAGAAGCAGAAGTGTGCAAAGAGGCCCGGGGTTCCTGCTGAACCGGTGCCTGTCATTCCTTTTGGTGCCTGAGTTGCAGTGAGGCTTTGTGAGTAAACATGGACGGTTCGGAGGCCGCAATCGTGGTTTATTTTATATATTTGCAATCTTAAAAAGATGATTGAATGGACCATATCAGGAACTTCTGCATCATTGCCCACATTGATCACGGCAAGAGCACCCTTGCCGACAGATTGCTTGAGTCCACCAATACTATTTCGGCAAGAGATTTTCAGGAGCAGGTTCTTGACAATATGGATCTTGAACGGGAGAGGGGAATCACCATAAAGAGCCATGCAATTCAAATGGAATATCAGTCGGGTGGCAAGGACTATATTCTCAACCTAATAGATACTCCGGGACATGTGGATTTCTCCTATGAGGTTTCGAGGGCCATAGCTGCCTGTGAAGGGGCTCTGCTGGTGATTGATGCAACCCAGGGGATTCAGGCACAGACCATTTCCAATCTCTACATGGCCATTGAACATGACCTTGAAATAATTCCGGTGCTCAATAAGATGGATATGCCGAGCGCAATGCCCGATGAGGTTAAGGATCAGATTGTAGACCTTGTAGGTTGCGACAGGGAAGAGATAATTGAGGCCAGCGCAAAAACCGGACTGGGTATTGATGTCATTCTGGAAGCAATAATAAACAGGATACACCCACCCAAGGGAGACACGTCAGCACCTCTGCAGGCCCTGATTTTCGATTCGGTTTTTAACTCATTCCGCGGAATCGTAGCCTATTTCAGAATATTCAACGGATCGATTTCAAAGGGCGAGCGTGTAAAGTTCATAAGCACCGGGATGGGTTATGATGCAGATGAAATCGGTGTGCTGAAGCTTAAGCAGGTACCTCGCAAGCATTTGAGTGCCGGTGATGTCGGCTATATTATTTCGGGTATCAAGGAATCAACGGAGGTAAAAGTTGGCGACACGATTACTTCGGTAAGCAACCCCAGCAATACCGGTATTGAGGGCTTCAAGGATGTAAAACCCATGGTTTTTGCGGGGATTTACCCGGTTGATGCTGACGATTATGAAGATTTGCGGTCATCAATAGAGAAGCTGAGACTGAATGATGCCTCGCTGTCGTTTGAACCGGAATCCTCGGCAGCACTGGGCTTTGGATTCAGGTGCGGGTTCCTGGGTTTGCTTCATATGGAGATTATTCAGGAGAGGCTTGACAGGGAGTTTGACATGGATGTGATTACCACTGTTCCGAACGTTTCATACAAGGTAGTGACTAACAGGGGGGAGATTACAGAGGTTCATAATCCTTCAGGTCTTCCTCCGGCAACAAATATTGATCATATTCAGGAACCATACATAATCGCCCAGGTAATAACCAAATCGGAGTATGTAGGCTCAATAATGAATCTCTGTATTGATAAGCGGGGAGTTCTGAAGAATCAGATTTACCTGACAAGCGACAGGGTTGAGATATCGTTTGAGATGCCGCTTGCCGAGATTGTTTTTGACTTCTATGACAAGCTTAAAAGCATTTCAAGAGGTTACGCATCGTTTGATTATTTCTATTCAGATTACAAAAAGGCAGATCTGGTCAGGCTTGACATCCTGCTTAACGGAGAAATGGTTGATGCCCTTTCAACATTGATTTACAGGGGTAACGCCTATGATTTCGGAAGGAGGATGTGTACCAAACTGAAGGAGTTGATTCCGCGTCAGCAGTTTGAGATTGCAATCCAGGCTGCCATCGGAGCCAAGATTATTGCAAGAGAAACCGTAAAGGCTGTAAGAAAGGACGTTACGGCCAAATGCTACGGTGGAGACATAACCCGAAAAAGGAAATTGCTTGAGAAGCAGAAAAAAGGGAAAAAGCGTATGCGTCAGGTTGGGAATGTTGAGGTCCCCCAGCAGGCCTTTCTTGCTGTCCTCAAACTTGACTGAGTACCCGATTTTTTTCGGCCTGTTGTTGTTTTACTGAAAAACCTTTATCTTAGCTCACCCTTAAAGGTTAAGTACCGTAACAGTATATTTACTTAACCCTGAATTTAACCTAAGCTTGAAACCCTGATCCGAACCGGTCAGGGTTTTCTTCAGCAGAGTAGTTTGTATCCTTTACCGTGGACGTTGATAATCTCTATTGTCGGATCATTTCTGAGATACTTCCTCAGTTTGGTGATGTAGACGTCCATGCTTCTGGCATTGAAATAGTTGTCGTCAATCCAGATAGTGCGCAATGCATAGTTGCGCTCAAGAACGCTGTTCTTGTGCTGGCACAGCAGCAATAGCAGTTCAGACTCTTTCGTGGTCAGCTTTATTATCTGGTCTCCCAGTGAGAGAGTCTGTCTGACTGTATCGAACAGGTAATTGCCAATTGTGTAGCTGTCCTCCCTCACCTCGTTTTTCTCAGCATAGCTTCTTCGCAAAACAGCCTCAATACGGTAGAGAAGCTCTTCCATAGAGAATGGTTTTGTAATGTAATCATCGGCTCCTGTGATGAAACCTTCAATTACATCCTCTTTCTGATTTCTGGCAGTCAGGTAAATTACCGGTGTGTCGGGTTTAATTTTTCTCATCTCCCTTACCAGTTCAAATCCGTCCATCAGCGGCATCATCACATCAATTATGGAAAGCATAAAGGTGCCGCTTTTAAACCCTTCCAGGACCTTCTTTCCATCTGTAAACAATGAAGCCTCATAACCTTTGACGGTCAGGTAGTTCTGAAGCAGAGAGCCAAGATTCTCATCATCTTCAGCCAGAAGGATGTTTTTTCTTTCCATTTTCTGACAATTTTGGTAACGAAACGGTGAATTTGGTGCCTTTCCCGGGGATGCTTTCGGCCTTTATCCTGCCGCCGTGGGCATCAATAACTTTCTTTACATAGCTGAGACCCAGTCCGAATCCTTTTACATTATGTATCTTCCCTGTTGGCACGCGGTAGAATGTATCATATATCCTTTTCAGGTTGTCCTTGCTTATTCCAATGCCTCTGTCCTGAAAAGTGATAACAATCATTCTGCTGCGGTCATGTGTGGCAACAGCTATCTCAGGGGCGTCGCTGGAATACTTAATGGCATTGTCGATGATGTTTGATATTGCATTGGTGAGATGAACTTCGTCAACTCTGGCAACCGGGTTCCCGGCTCTGAAATATCTTTCGATCGTTCCTTTCCTTTCAGCCAGCTGAAGGTCAAAATTCATTATTGCCTTTTCAAGCAGCAGGTGGATATCGGTGTTCTCAAGTCTCAGGCGAAGACGGGTTTTCTCGAATGCAGCCATTTGGAGAACCTTCTCAACATGATATTTCAGCTTCAGTGATTCATCGGAAACCACTCTTGCAAGGTTGTCGATATCTTTCTTTGCGCTTTCAATAGTCTTGTCGGACAGCATTTGCGATGCCAGAAATATTGTTGAGATCGGGGTTTTCAGCTCATGGGTCATGTTATTGATGAAGTCATTTCTTATTTCCGAGAGCTTTTTCTGCCTGAAAATCACAATAAATGTTGCTGCCGAAAGCAGGATGAGGAGCAGGGTGAACAGAATTGAAGCGAATCCGAGTGTCCCTATCTTCAGGAACTTGTACCGGATTTCCTTGTTGAAGTAAACATGAAGGAAATTGGCTGAAGGAACCGGGTCGTTGGGAAAGAGCTGTCTGATAAAAATATTGGGCCCGGCAGTGTAGGTGAATGCCGGGCTCATGTATACAATCCTCTGATTACCTGATCTTACAGCGAATTCATATTCAAGGAAGATACCCACATTGTTCAGTGAAACCTCTATCAGTTCGTTTACCTGGTCGGGATTAACTCTCTCCCTGAGCTCAGGGGTCTCTCTCAGGATGTTTTCGAAAATACTTTCAAGGAAAACTGTCTTATTGGTGACTCTTTGCGTTACACCTGCATGGAGTGCATTGTCAGTTGAATCGGTAAGATTTCCCTGCAACAGCTGGTCGTAGAGTTCGGGAGGGATCATTAGCCTTGTGCCGCTGACCGAAAGAGTGTCCATAAAAAAGTCATCGGCTGAACTGGTTGTTATGTGGATGCCGGTTTCGGGGTGATAACCGCTTATCTTCCGCGATATTGGCGACTGTGGCGGAACAATTGCTGTAACAGAGTCGATTGCAAGGTCACCAATCTCCTTCATAATTCTGTCTATCAGTTCTTTCTCCTCGAGTTCGCCGACTACCGCATCGAGTGCCCGGTTAACCTGATACCTGAATTGCTGGTCGTTTATCTCAATGGCATTGTTTATCCAGTAAACCTGAATGAAGATCAATCCCGACAATGCAAAGGCAAAAAGGATTGCAAAGAGTATGATGACCTTTCTCTTCATTACCTGCAAAAGTAAGCTCTTAACATTATGATTAACAATAATTAACATATTTTAACAGGGGAGGTGGAGGATAGATGACCGGATTCGGGCGAGATTGCCGTAGGAATTTCAGATGGAAGAAAGCATATTCGCCCGGCAGAATTTTAGAATAGTTACCAGTCTGAAATAATTTTGGCACAGAATTTGTTTGAAAATAAGCAGAGGTTTTTTTTCATAGGTTAGGTTAGTTTTAGGGTTAACAGAAGAAACGGAGGTGAGCCATCACCTCCTTCTTTTTTTTGTATTGGTTTGAATGCAGGCGGCTTTCAGTTGGTGGAATTCTTCAGTGCCGGGGCAGGGCTTTATCGAGAATTTCCCTGTCAATCAAGTCAGCCTCTATCCTGAAGAAGCCGGTTATCAGTCCTTTCGATCTGAGCAATGTTAGTTGCATTTCTACAATACTCTGACCAGGGTTTTCTTCAGGCGTGATAAAGAGAAAATCGATGTTCGCAGGCTTCTTTACAAGGAACTGGTTATCCGACCGGTTTACTATCAGGGTGGCCCAGGAATGAGGTAGTAATGAAAGGTCGGAAAACCTGGGAAAGATGATTTCACCTTTACCTGGGATTATTCCCAGTTTTACAGGTTCATCGAGCCTCAGGTTATACCGCCGGGTGGCATTCAGCGCCAGCGACAGTTTGTAATCAGCCTCTGGGGAAGCCAGTCCGTATATTGAGTATCCGGCCTTGTCATCCGCATTGAGTATGATTCGTCTGGTTTTTTCTGCAGCCATAGTGGGGTAATTAGTCTTCGCTAAGCATTTGCCACGCCTGATGTGAAGCTTCCTGTTCAGCCTCCTTTTTTGAGGAACCCTGGCCATTGCCCATAGGGCTTCCGTTGATGGTGAGGGTTGCATTGAAGAGTGATTGCTTCATTTCGAAATCATATTCCTCGCTGAACGAGAAGATTACGGGTAGTTTACTGCGCTGCGACCATTCAAAGAGGAGGCTTTTATAGTCGTTATCGGTTTCCAGGATTTGATCCAGATCGAGCCACTTATTTAACAATTGTTCAACCACGAATTTTCTGGCACGCCTGTATCCTTTATCGATAAACACAGCTCCTGTAAGGGCCTCAAGTGCATCACCGTAAATGTGTCGCGATGCCTTGTTGTTTCCGGCCTGTGTTACAAGTATGGTATTGATCCCCATTTTAATTGCAGTCTGGTTAAGGATTTCCCTGTTAACCAGCCGCGACCTTATTTTCGTGAGAGCCCCCTCGTCGTAATCGGGGAATTTGCTGAACAGGTATTCTGACAGGACGGTGTCGAGAACGGCATCACCGAGGTATTCAAGGCGTTCGTTGTTTATTCTGTTTCCATCGGGCAGGATATGAGAAGCCGAATGGTGAATGAAGGCCATTTCATATATTACAATCCTGCCGGGCTTGAATCCCAGTATCCTGCGGAGTCTTTGTCCAAACTCCTTTTTGTCGAGGATATATGTTCCGTTACGCTTTTTAAGGAACAGCGATACCAAATCTAGGGTTTTTTAAATACCACCGATGCGTTGTGGCCCCCGAAACCGAAAGTGTTGCTAAGGGCAACGTTTACTATTCTGGCCTGCGCTTTATTGGGTGTTATATTGATGTTCTGATCGATCTCCGGATCGGGTACCCTGAAGTTAATGGTTGGGGGTACAATATCATGATATACTGCCAGAATTGCTGCGATTGCCTCAATTGCGCCGGCTGCACCCAGAAGGTGGCCTGTCATTGATTTTGTGGCACTGATATTCAGTTTATTGGCATGTTCACCGAAAAGAGTGGCAATAGCTTTCGTTTCGGATATGTCGCCCAGGGGTGTTGCCGTACCGTGTACGTTAATATAGTCAACGTCTGACAGCTTAAGACCTGCCTGATCGACAGCCTGTTTCATCACATTGCGTGCACCGAGTCCTTCGGGGTGCGGTGCCGTAAGATGGTAAGCATCAGCTGTAAGTCCGGTCCCAACAAGCTCGGCGTAAATACGGGCACCCCTTGCCACTGCATGTTCATATTCTTCCACAATGAGGGCACCACCACCTTCACCCATTACGAAACCGTCGCGGGTCTTGTCGAAGGGGCGTGAGGCAGTTTTATACTCGGCGTTATTGGTCGAGAGGGCCTGCATGGCATTGAACCCGCCGAGGCCTGGTTCATTTATTGCTGCCTCCGATCCACCGGAGATGAAAATATCAGCCTTGCCGATCATGATGTAGGTAAAAGCATCAATCAGCGCATGAGTGGAAGAGGCACAGGCTGAAACTGTTGAGAAATTGGGGCCCCTGAAACCATATTTGATTGAGAGCAGGCCCCCGGCAATGTCACTGATCATTTTGGGAATAAAGAAAGGGTTGAAACGGGGAGTTCCGTCACCCGTTACAAACCCTTTTATTTCACTTGTAAAAGTCTCTATTCCCCCAATTCCTGATGACCATATGACACCAACCCTGTCTTTATCGACGGTGTTGAGATCGAGGCCCGAATCCCTGATAGCCTCATCGGCTGCAATATGGGCATACTGCGCGTAGAGGTCCATTTTGCGGGCCTCCTTTCTGTCAAAGTGGTTTTCCGGGTTATAGCCCTTCAACTCACATGCAAACCTGGTTTTAAACAGCGTAGCATCGAAATTCCTGATAAGATCGGAACCACTGACACCTTCCCTGAGCCCATTCCAGTATTCATGTAAATTATTTCCAATGGGAGTAAGCGCTCCCATACCGGTGACTACAACCCTCCTCATAGACAGATTATTATTTACGCAATATTACTTCGCATTCTCCTCGATGTACTTGATGGCCTCACCAACAGTACTGATGCTTTCAGCCTTGTCGTCGGGAATACCGATGTTGAATTCCTTTTCGAATTCCATAATCAGCTCAACCGTGTCGAGTGAATCGGCTCCGAGATCGTTTGTAAAGCTGGCATCTGCCGTTACTTCTGATTCGTCTACTCCTAACTTGTCAACGATGATCTGCTTTACTCTTGTTGCAATGTCAGACATACCATTAAATTTAAATTAATACTAATTTTAGAACCATGCAAAGAAATATATTTGTACCATATTTTTCAAATGATTTGCCGAAATTTTAATGCCCGATGAACGTAAAATGCAAGTATACAGTTATTTAACTACCCTTCACGCCGGCAAACAGACTTTCGTCACTGTTTGTGTAACGCTCAGTATATGAAGAATATAGCTATTTTTGCATCGGGTTCGGGAACCAATGCGGAAAACATCATTCGTCATTTTTCGACCCGCAAAAGCGCGAAAGTCGTCGCGGTGTTTGTCAATAATCCTCAAGCTGGCGTAATAAAACGGGTTACCGGTACCGGTACCGGGGTAATAGTTTTCGACCGGGCCGGTTTATATGAATCCGGAATGGTTATGGAAAGGCTTACTGAGATGGGGGTTGATCTGATTGTTCTTGCCGGTTTCCTGTGGCATATTCCGGCCCCGATTACCGTCAGATATGAGGGTAGACTGGTAAACATCCATCCGGCGCTTTTACCCGGCTTCGGAGGCAAAGGAATGTATGGTGACAGGGTTCACAGGGCTGTGATTGACTCAGGCAGCGATAAAACAGGGATAACCATTCATTATGTGAACGAGGTTTACGATGCGGGGGATATAATTTTCCAGGCCGAATGCCCGGTTCTGCCAGGCGATACACCCCAAACGCTGGCAGATAGGGTGCATGCTCTTGAATACCGGTATTACCCGACTGTTATAGAGGAGATTATTGAGAAGCTGTAACGTCGGCCTTTCAGATTCCCTTAAGGATTGACAGCATAATCTTCATCACCTTCCGGTATCGTTCCATGTTTTCTTCTGAAACCGGATCGACCGGTGGTGACTCAACTTTGAGAGGGTTGACAGGTGAGCCATTCCTGTAGAACCGGAAGTCGAGGTGGGGCCCTGTTGAAAGGCCGGTGTTTCCGACGTAGCCTATAACGTCGCCCTGTTTTACCCAGGCGCCGGCAGTGATACCTTTGGCAAATGCCGAAAGGTGCAGATATGCCGTGGAGTACACGCTGTTGTGTCTGATTCTGACAATTCTTCCCTCGGCCGGCAGGAACTGGGTTGATATTATTTTTCCGTCGCCGATTGCAACCACGGGTGTCCCGGCGGGGGCGGCATAATCGACGCCATGGTGCGGTCTTACCACCTTGAGGATTGGATGCATACGTCCTGATGAATAGCCTGAGCTGATTCGCGAATAGCGCAGAGGGGCCTTCAGGAAGGCCTTACGAAGGCTGTTCCCGCTTTCATCGTAGTAGCTTACCGCCGAGTCCTGCATAAAGGGAATGGCCAGGTGGTCCGCGCCGGCATGTGTGAAGAGAGCTGCATTAACCGATGTAATACCAACCGACCTGCCCGAGGTAAATGCCTCTTCGTAAATAACCCTGAATCTGTCCCCCTTCTGGAGTCCGAAGAAATCGATAGTCCACGCATATATCTCCGACAGTTCGACGGCCAGAACCGGGTTTGCCCCGGCCTTTACCATTGCCTCCCACAGTGATGACTCGATAACGCCGGTGATAAACTTCAGCTCATGAGTTGTTTCATGCCGGTAGTCTGAGATTCCCGGTTCGCCGGCAAGCCTGAAGATGTATGACAGGGTGTTATCGTGTTCGTACACCAGGAAGCCGGGCCGGGTGGCAGTATCAGCTTCACGGAAAAAAATGTAGTTATTGCCCGAACGCACCTTTCTGGCATCGAATGAGCCGGCATTTCCCGAAAGTACCCTTTCAATCTCGGGGTAGCTGAATCCCCTTGCCAGCAGCAGCGACGAGATCATTTCATTCCTTCCTATACGCCCCGGTTCCGGAATGAAGGTATCGGGTATTACACCGTACAGCAGAGAGACTCCAGCCGTCTGCACCGATACTGTGTCGGTTGCTGTTCCGGCGGCTGAGGGCTCACCGGTTATCGTTCTGCAGGAACCGGGAACAATCAGCAACACGAGGGCCGGTAAGAGCAATAGCGGCCACAAAATGCGGTAAGGCATCCGTATGTTTTCCATAAACCCCTATACTACTATGTTTATGATACGACCTTTCACGAATACTATCTTCCGGGGAGGGTTCCCGCCAAGCCATTTTCCGGAACGCGGGTCGGCCGAAATTATCTTCCCTATCTCCTCCTCAGGAGTGTCGAGGGGGAGCGGGAGGTGGAATCTCAGCCTGCCGTTGAATGAAACGGGGTATTCATAAGTATCCTCAATAAGGTACGTCTCATTGACTGACGGCCAGGGTTCATAGGCAAGGGTGCCGGCGTTCCCCAGTATCTGCCACAGTTCCTCTGCAAGATGGGGTGCAAATGGTGCCAGCACCAGGGTGAAGAGAGAGGCGGTTTCACGGGTAATCTTCTCCTTCCTTGTTATGATATTGAGGAATATCATCATTGCCGATATGGCAGTGTTGAATCTCATATTGTCAATGTCGGTTTCAACCTTGCGTATTGTCTGATGAAGTGCCTTCAACACTTCCGGGTCTTCTCCCCCTTCATGAAGGTTGGCGGGGTTGGAAACAAACCTGAAGGTCCGCGAAAGAAAGTTGAATACTCCCTTTACTCCCTTTTCGTCCCATGGTTTTGTTGCCTCAAGAGGACCCATGAACATCTCGTAAAGCCTCAGAGAATCAGCGCCATAACGATTTATTACATCATCGGGGTTAACCACGTTTTTCAGCGACTTCGACATCTTGGCCACAATCTGCCTGAGTTCGGAACCGGTTTCAGAATGGTAGTATTTACCATCCTTTTCGGTTACCTGGTCGGCAGTCACCTTTGCTCCGGTGGCGGTTTCGTATGCAAATGCGAGTATCATCCCCTGGTTAAAGAGTCTGCTGAACGGCTCATCGGTTGAAACAACGCCCAGGTCGAACAGTACCTTGTGCCAGAAGCGGCTGTAGAGAAGGTGCAATACGGCATGTTCGGCACCTCCCACGTACAGGTCAACCGGCATCCAGTATTTTTCCTTTTCGGGGTCGAATATTCTCTCATTGTTTTTCGGGTCGATGAAACGCAGGTAGTACCAGCATGAGCCGGCCCATTGTGGCATGGTATTGGTTTCCCTTCTTCCCCTTCTTCCGTCGCGAGAGGTTACATTCACCCAGTCGGGGGCGTTGGCAAGGGGAGATTCGCCGGTTTCGCCCGGCTGGTATTTTTCAAGTTCGGGCAGCAGAAGGGGCAGGTTGTTTTCATCGATTATCTCAATCTCTCCGTCATCCCAGTGAATTACTGGAAACGGTTCTCCCCAGTATCGCTGACGGCTGAAAAGCCAGTCGCGCAGCTTATAGTTGGTTTTGTGCTCACCAAGCCGTTCCTTTTCGAGCCATTGTGTGATGGTTGATATTCCGGTCTGCAGGTTAAGGGAGTTTATATCGATTCCTTTAGCGGGGTTGGCCGAGTTGATGTATTTGCCATCCTCAGTCCAGCATTCATCACCCCTGAGAACTGCCTCCCTGAGGGTACTGTTGTCAGTATCGGGGTCCATTATGCATTTGATTTCGAGTGAGAATTTCTTCGCAAACTCGAAGTCGCGGGTATCGTGTGCCGGTACGGCCATAATGGCCCCGGTTCCGTAACCGGTAAGCACATAATCGGCTATCCATACAGGTATTTTCGAACCGCTTACAGGATTGATGGCATAGCTTCCGGTGAAGACTCCTGTTTTCTCTTTGGCCAGGTCGGTGCGGTCGAGGTCTGACTTCAGCATGGTTGCCTTTATGTAGTCGCCGACCTGTTTTCTGCATTCCCGGGTTGTGATTTTCTCCACCAGGTGATGTTCAGGAGCCAGCACCATGTATGTTGCCCCGAAAAGGGTGTCGGGACGGGTGGTGAAAACCCTTATCTTAAGGTTGCTGCCGCTGACTGAGAAATCTACCTCGGCACCATCGGAGCGGCCAATCCAGTTTCTCTGCATTTCCCTGATACCTTCGGGCCAGTCAACAGTTTCGAGGCCTTCAAGCAGTCTTTCGGCATAGTGTGGTATTCTCAGCAGCCACTGTTTGAGCTGTCTCTTCATTACCTGGTTGCCGCACTTTTCGTGTGAGCCATCGGTAAGCACCTCTTCGTTGGCGCATACGATGCTGCACGAAGGGCACCACCATACGCTTGCGTGGTCGTAATAGGCAAGCCGTTTTGAGTTGGTGTATTCCCTTACGGCTGCATTCCCCTGCGCCTCTATGTCGGGCGGAATATCAAGCTCTTCAACGGGCCGTCCTTTTCTGAGGTTCTCATCGAACCATGTGTTATAAAGCCTTATGAATATCCATTGTGTCCATCTGAAGTAACCCGGATCGGTTGTGTTTATTTCCCTGTCCCAGTCGTAGCTCAGTCCAATCTCTTTTATCTGGCGGCGGAAGGTGTCGCAGTTGTTGCGTGTGGTTACAGAAGGGTGGGTGCCGGTTTGAATGGCATACTGTTCGGCTGGCAGCCCGAATGCATCCCATCCCATCGGGTGCAGCACATTATATCCCTTCATCCTTTTGTAACGTCCGATTATGTCGGTTGCAGTATAGCCCTCAGGATGTCCGACATGCAGGCCGGCACCGGAAGGGTAGGGGAACATATCGAGGATGTAGAACTTCCTTTTATTTGAAAAGTCGTCAACCGTTCTGAATGTCTTGTGTTCCTCCCAGAACCTCTGCCATTTTTTTTCAATTTCCCTGAAGTTATAATCCATTTCCGGCACCTTTATAGTTTCATATTGCTTTACAGGGGTGCGAAATTATGAAATCTTTGGCAAATAGCAGCAAGGAACAGTGCGGTTGGAACATGAAAAAGGGGGTTGGGTTTTGAAAAATGGAGTTTGAATCTTACTTTTGCACCCTTGTTGGGTCCCGTAGTTCAATGGATAGAATGACAGATTCCGGTTCTGTTGGTTGTGGGTTCGAGTCCCGCCGGGATCACCAGTTGACAGTTTATGTCAGAGAGACTTATTGCATATCTGCCACTGCTTGCAAGCCTGATGTTCGCATCGGGCATTCTGGCACCCCTGCTTTATAAGCCGTTTGGCAAGAGGTTGGGTTTGCTGCTTGCCGTGTTCCCTTTCCTGATCTTCATCGTACTGTTGCTGCTGGCACCAAAGCTTGGCTCCTCTTCGGCAATTGTTACTCGGGAATTCTTCTCCCTTGCAGAGGGCATTGACTTCAGTATCAGGGCTGACGGGCTCAGCCTGACATTCGGGCTGATGATCAGCGGTATAGGGTTCTTTATTCTGCTCTATTCGGCCTTTTATATGAAGAAGTATGAGAGGCAGGGGCAGTTTTACCTTTACCTGACCCTCTTTATGGGGGCAATGACGGCAATGGTATTTTCAGATAACCTGATGGCTCTGTTTATCTTCTGGGAGATAACCAGCATTACCTCTTTCCTGCTTATCGGATTTGACCATCACCTTGAGAAACCCAGGCAGGCGGCACTTCAGTCACTGCTCATAACTGCCCTTGGTGGTCTTACACTGCTGTTTGCCGTTATTCTTATCGGGAATATTGCCGGTACATACCGGATAAGTGAGATAATTGATTCAGGGCTTAAACTGGGCGAGCATCCGCAGGCACTTCTGATATTCATTTTTATTCTGATAGCGGTTCTGACAAAATCAGCTCAGTTCCCTTTCCATTTCTGGCTGCCGGGGGCAATGCAGGCACCCACACCGGTCAGTTCCTACCTTCATTCGGCCACGATGGTCAATGCGGGCATATTCCTGTTGCTGAGGGTTCATCCGTTTATCGGTGATTTTTACCTTTGGAAGGGGACACTTATGGTGGCCGGGGGCATCACAATGTTCCTCGGGGCTTTCTTCTCGATGGGACAGACCGATCTGAAAAGAATACTGGCGTTTACAACCATCAGTGCTCTCGGAACAATGGTGATGCTGATAGGTATCGACACCTCCCACTCGATTAAGGCCGCTCTTGTCTTTTTCATAGTGCATGCAATGTATAAGGGAGGTCTCTTTATGATGGCCGGGATAATTGACAAAAGTACCGGTACCCGCGATATAACAAGGCTGGCCAACCTTACCAGGGGGCTTCCCCTTACCACGGCAGCCACTGTGCTTGCACTTATTTCGATGGCGGGTTTGCCACCCATGCTCGGATTTATAGGGAAGGAACTTGTATACGAGGCAAAGGTGCAGTTGCCAGGCCTTTCATGGCTGGTGCTGCCACTTGGTGTAGGTGCCAATATTATGATGGTGGCGATATCGCTCACCATATTCGCTGAGTTGTTTTATCCTTCCGTAAGAAAGCAGGGGGTGCCGTTCAGGCATACCGAAAAGGAGTTCCCATGGTATTTCCCGGCCGGGACAATCATACTGGCAGCAGCCGGACTGGTTCTTGGGCTGGCACCCGGCCTGCTCGATAAAATCATATCCAATGCGCTCCTGTTTTCAGGTAATGATGATGTAAGGGTGAAGTTGTCAATATGGCACGGTTTTAACCAGGTTCTGCTTATAAGTGTTCTTACAGTTGTCAGCGGTGTGGTTGTTTTCATCTTCAGGCACCGCGTTATGCCACTTATTTCTTCACTTATAAGGTGGTTTGACAGGCTGTTTCTGCCCGATGTTTTTGCAGGTGCAATAAAGAAATATGTTGAAGTTGCCGCCAGGAGTACTGAAAGGATTCAGCACGGTTACCACAGGTTTTACCTTATGACCTTCTTTATTGTGACCATGCTGCTAGTTGCCATCCAGACTTTCTTCAGCGGGATGCCGGTTATTGAGACAAGTGGTTTAAGTACACTCAAACTGCACATTCTGGCCTTGCTGGTGGTCTCATCACTCGCGGCGGTATTTGCCGTTTTCTCAGGCGGGCGGCTCACTGCAATTGTGGCAATGGGGGTAGTGGGTTATGGTGTGGGACTGATTTACCTTTTTTATGGCGCTGTTGATCTGGCCATAACCCAGTTTCTTGCCGAAACTATTCTGATGGTGCTTTTCGTGATGGTTATGTTCAAGCTTCCGAAGTTTGAGAAGCTTTCATCGCGTAATTCAAAACTCAGGGACGGCATTATTGCCTTGTCGGCCGGTGCAATGGTTACACTTGTGGTACTGAATGCCAGGTTCGTAAATGTTTTCGACCCCATCTCTTCATATTATGCCGCGAAAAGTTATGTGGAGGCTCATGGACGGAACATTGTTAATGTGATACTTGTTGATTTCAGGGCACTTGATACCCTGGGTGAGATTACGGTGCTGACACTGGCAGCTGTTGGTGTCTACGCACTTTTCAATATTCGCGTGAGGCAGCTTAAGGAGAAGGAGAAGAACCAATGAGGAACCTTATTCTCATAAAGATATCGAAGCTTTACCTGGTGGTGATGATAATCTTCTCGGTGTTCATACTGCTAAGGGGACATAATAATCCGGGAGGCGGCTTTATAGGAGGAATAATTACTTCAACCGGCTTTATCTTCTATGGTATAATCAATGGTTCGGAGAGGGTTAAATCACTATTAAGAATAACAACAATTGAACTTATGGGAACCGGGTTGATGACAGGGATAGTTGCCCTTATTATCCCTGTATTTTCCGGTTTGGAACCTTTTACAGGAGTGTGGATTGAATCAGACCTTCTTGCCTCGGCAGGGATACATCTGGGCACACCTGTCCTTTTCGACACCGGAATCTACCTTGTTGTAACCGGAGTATTCCTGTCAATTATTATAAGCATAATGGATGTTGTAAAATGGAACTAGTTCTGGCGATATTCATCGGATTACTGTATGCCTGCGGTGTTTACCTTGTTCTTCGGCGAAGCATTATCAAGGTAATACTGGGTGTTTTTGTTCTCAGTAATGCAACGAATCTGATAATATTCCTTGCCGGAGGCATCAGGCGAAGCGGAAAGGGTTTTATACCCGAGGGTGCCGAAACAATTGACCCGGCACTTATTTCCGACCCACTGCCCCAGGCCCTGATTCTGACAGCTGTTGTTATTAGCCTGGGAATTTCTGCCTATATACTGGCTCTTAAGTTCAGGTACTTCGAGGTTACCGGAACACATGATCTCGACCAGCTAAGCAAAACCGACGACTAAAGATGATAATACTCGCACCTGTACTGTTGCCGCTTTTTTATATTGTCCTGTCCCTCGTTACCAGGTCGAAGTCGCTTAAGCAGGCTCTTGCAGTGGTATTTTCATTCCTCAACCTTGCCGCTGCAGTTACGCTTCTCTGGCTTGTTGACCACAATGAGATGCTGGTGAGCCATGTTGGAAGCTGGCCGGCACCTTATGGTATTGTAATGGTAGCCGACAGGTTCAGTGCAATAATGCTTGTAGTGTCGGCACTGGTCTTCATGGCCACAACTATCTATTCGGTGCAGGCTATTGACCCGGTAAGGAAGGAGAATGGCTACTTTCTCATTTCCTACGGCATTCTGGCAGGTGTGAACGGCAGTTTTATTGCCGGAGATATTTTCAATTTGTATGTATGGTTTGAGGTGATGCTGATGGGATCGTTCATACTGGTGAGTTTCGGTGGCGAAAAACAGCAGTTGCAGGGTGCCATAAAATATCTCATTCTGAATCTTATATCGTCGTTCTTTTTTCTGGCCGGTATTGCAATTCTTTACGGCAAGCTGGGGACACTCAATATGGCTGATATTTCGGTGAAGCTAACCGCCGCAGGCGAGATGATGTCGACCCTGAATCCGGCCCTGGTGCTGTTTATTGTAGGATTTGCCATCAAGGGAGCACTCTTCCCGTTCTTCTTCTGGCTTCCGGCATCGTACCATACTCCCCCTCCGGCAGTATCGGCACTGTTTGCAGGGTTGCTGACCAAGGTGGGAGTATATGCCCTGATACGTATATATTCACTGTTTCTTTTTCAGTCTGATGGGTTCTGGAATCCTCTTATTCTGTGGCTGGGGATTCTTTCGATGGTAGTGGGTGTAATGACAGCCACTTCGCAATATGACTTTCGCAAGATACTCTCATTTCATATCATCAGCCAGGTGGGATACATGGTAACCGGCCTTGCCTTCTTCACTGCCGGCGGGCTGGCAGCTGCAATATTCTTTCTGGCCTACCATATGGTGACAAAAACCAATATTTTCCTTGTTGCCGGCTGGGTACACAGGGAAAAAGGCACCCTCGATATCCGAAGCCTTGGAAATATCCTCAGGGAAAACCCAAAGTGGGGAGCCATATTCTTTATTTCAGCCTTCAGTCTGGCGGGGATGCCTCCTCTGAGCGGGTTTGCCGGAAAGTATCACATAATCAAAGCCGGTGTTGAGGCTGGAAGAGTTGTGCCGGCTGTTGTGGCTCTTTTTGTGGGTTTCTTTACACTTTTTTCAATGGTTAAGATTTGGCTTGAAGTGTTTTGGAAACCTGCACCAATAACCGGTGCAACACAGAAAGAAAAATCTCTACTTCCCGATAATCTCATGGTGATTTCTTCAATGTTCCTGGCAGTGCTTATTGTTCTGATGGGTGTTTTTGCCGCACCAATTGTGGAGTTCTGCAACCGGGCGGCAGTTGATCTTCTTGATACGGCAAAGTATTATGGTTTTGTACTGGGAACAGTTAACCCTTAAAACAGAAAGAAAAGGACAGATACATAAGATGCTTAAGGCCATAGCAGACATATTGACAAGAGTATTCCACCTGGGCAGTTTGTTTCTTTACTTCTGCTACCAGATAATAATATCGGGGTGGGTTGTTGGCTGGTCGGTAATAAAAGGTTACCGGGGTGAGAATGGACTAATGGTAGAGTATAAACCAAGCACTGACTCAAAGTGGGCCCTGGTGCTGTTGTTCAATCTGATAAGCATGACACCAGGTTCGCTCAGTGTTGATATCTCGGAGGATAATTCCGTTATTCTGGTACATTTGCTTGACAAGGAGGGCAAGGATGATTTCTATGAGGTAACCGGCAGGATTGAAAAGATGTTGAAGAGGATATTCTCCCGGCCCAATCAGGAGAAAGGAATAGATTTAGAATAAGCTTTAAAATGGAGTATTTGAATTACAGTGATTTTCTGGAGTTCGCGTCGGAAACTGCGATATGGGTCATGACCATCAGCCTGCTGTTTCCTCTGTACCGGCTCTTCCGGGGCCCCGGGCTTCCCGACAGGGTTGTGGCACTCGACCAGATTGGCGTGATAGTTCTGGGTATTATTATATGCGACGCCATTTTTTCTGACGACGACATGCTTCTTGATGTTGTACTGATCCTTACATTCATGCTGGTTTTCGGTTCAATTATTATAGCACATTACCTTCACAAACGACAAATGGAGCAGTGATGGAAGTTGTAACAGGCATACTTATTCTGGCCGGAGCACTAATAGTGTTCATTGCATCGGCGGGTATTGTAAGGTTCGGAAACCTGTACGCCCGCACCCATGTTGTCACCAAAGTATCATCCTTTGCCATGCTGCTTTTGCTGATTGCGGTAAACCTCCATTTTATGTCACTACGGGTTTTTATCGTAACCCTGATAGTGTTTCATGTCGTAATAGTACTGGCGCCGGTAGGGGCTCATGTTATAGTCAAGGTAAACAGAAAGATCGATGAGGAAAGCAATCAGGGGAGTTGAGTTTTCAGGATAAGCCTTGCACTGCTTTCACCCGATGCCCCCGAGAATTTCAGGATATAGAATCCTGAACCAAGGTGCGACAGGTCAATCTCCGTGGTTCCCTCAATTTTTCTGGTAAATACAACCCTGCCATCACTCAGGCATACATTAACCGTTGTCTCCCCGGTTACCGGGATGGTAATTAAGCCTGTTGAAGGATTGGGGAAGAACCTGACCGGTTCGGTGAGGTTTTCTGTGTTGGAAGGCACGCGTTCAATTTTGAAATCATCGACAACTACTCCGGTGCCGAAAAGAGATGACCGGAGCCCGAAGAAATGGTTACCGTTCTGCTGAGGCCTGAACACAGCCCGCAACAGGATGTAGTCGTTATACTTCACGTTGTTATCGATGAAGACCCTGTTCTCAAGCAGCCCGTTATTGTGGCGGTCTGACCCTCCGTACAGAGCAACTGATTCTTTCAGGGAGGGATTCATGCTCCGGTACCTGATTGTTATCAGATATCTGGTTTGCATTGTAAGTCCGAAGCCCGGAGTATAGAGCCATTCGGCACCGCTTCCAAGGTTTCTGAACATCACTGCGTAAGGGTTTGAAAAGCTAAAATCATCAACGGGTTCCCACTGGGTATTACCGCCCTGGGCTTTCCACCCCCTGGGAAGGCCGGAGATACCTGAAGTAGAGAACGCCTCGAGATAAGGGAAGGAGTTCACGGTGAAGATACCGGTTCTGTGCGATCCCTTCAATGGATTGGAATATACTCCTGCCACTTCGTCGATGATTGTCCAGATGGTATAGTAGTACACCTCATCGCTTTCGAGATCTGAATGGGAGAAACTAAAGGCACTTCCCTTATAGACGATTGAGCCATAGGCTCCGATTCTGTCGCCGGTTGAATAGCCGGCAGCAGGGCCGGGATTGAGGTTTTCGGGTGATGATGATGCGGCAACAAGAAAGTTCCTGCCTGAAGGGCCCTCCCAGGAGAGACCGATTCTGTCGTCAGAAACCTTTGTCATTGAAAGGTTAACCGGCATGTCGAGTTCAACGGTAAAGGTCATGCTGTCGGAGTATGCCTTGATGTTGTTTATCCATAGTCCGCCGGGAGAACCATCCTGAAGAAATGGATACGGGTCGGTTGACATGTTGAACTGTGTACGACCGAGAAGGTCGGAAAAGGTTGCGTTGTTGGGCGATCCGTTGGCAGCAGGGGTTCCGCCCGGCCTGAAAACATAGACTTCATCGGGAGGCCCCTGGGCATTTCCACGATAACGCGTATCTATTCTGTAGATAATAATTCCGCTTGAAGGCAGAGTTCCTTCATATAAGCCGGTTTTCTTTCTGAATTCAAGCACGAAGAATTCATTGGTGGAATAGGGTGATGCTATTTTGAAGCAGTTTCTGTCGGGTGAGGTAAGAGGCAGCAGGGTATAAGTTCCCGAGCTTTTGATTTCAGGCACGGTCGTTATCCAGCCACCGTACCTGTGCTTCATCCATGCCAGCATATGTCCTCCGCCCGATTGCATGAGGTCCCAAACACCGGCCGGTGAGATTCCATTGCTGGTATAGTGGTAGAGGTCGGGAGCTGAGAGGGCGTGAAACATTTCATGTGTGAATGTTTTCACAGATACATTCTCGAGCTGAAATGTATATCCGTATACCCTTTTCCCCCAGAGGGTTGCTGTAACTGAATAGAGGGACCACCTGTGAGGCCACAGTAGATCACTCCAGCCGTCTGATGATCCCCTGACAATAAACGCCACATTTTCAAAATTTCCGTCATTGTTCATGTCGAAGTTAACCCCGTCGGGTTTGGAGTAGTTGTCGTTGATATATTTCACGGCCCTGGCCAGGAGGTTATGCTCACGGGATGTTTTCTCGGAACTGGTTGAGTACCCCTGGGGATTGGTTGAGGCATCGTAAGGGCGGAAATAGTCGCGGGGATAGATATCTGTATAGCACAGGTTTTCTGTTGGAGAACCGGGCATATGGTAACTCACCATATCAACCTTGTCGTACGAAACCTCCCTGTAATAGTGTCTTACCGAACTGCCGGAAAGAGAATTGAACCGGGTGTCGTATGTTGCCCTGGTGGTGGCGAAACCGGTCTGGTCGCTGAATTTGATATAGATTACCAGATTATTGTAAGTTCCGGTATACTTTGAATCGCGTTTTACGGATGCCTTTTCATCCTCCTTTTCCAGGTTCCTGTAAAATGACTCACGTTTAGCGGCCACATTTGAAGGGAATACCACCGGTCTGACCCCTGCCGGTACAGCCCGCTCAGTATCACCCGCCCTGACACTGGTATAGGTAAATACCGAATCGTTCTGCAGCATGTAATAATAGTAACCGTCTGCCGCCTTCTTCACGGGATATCCCAGGGTGTCGTGAATGCAGTTGAAGAACTCATCACCCGAAAGGTAAAGCCTCAGCACACTGCCGTCGGGCAGCGTAACCCTGTATGGTTCGTATAAAACGAGGGCTCCGTACGTTATCGCTGTAGTTCCCGTGCAGGTGAGAGCCAGGGATAAAACTAAAGCTTTAAGCATGCCGGAGCTCTTTTTACCAGGGACTGGAGAGTTCATCACAGATATCTGCATCTGCACTGGTCACCGGAATTCTGTTCTGTCGGTAAAGCTTTTATCGCAATGCTATTATGTCGACAGGATTATTTGCATACATTATTTTAAGTGCATTTGCCTGACGCAGAGCCTGTTTTACATCTATGACAACGCCCATGCTGATGTCGCGGTCAATTTTGAGCGATACCAGCATCTTTGGTCTGTCAGTTTCATCGAGTGATTCTCTCTCCTGGGCAATGAAGTCCTGGATGTCGGGAACCTCCTTGAAAGAGTCATTTAGCTGTATTTTTGGCTCTGAACCGAAAGTTGCCACAAGTTGTTCAACCGGGAGGCCGATGTATATGAAACTTGCAAGTGATTTCTTTTCAAGCTTCTTACCCTCGGTAGCATCCGGCAGGTTGACATTTATCTTGAGCTCCACCTCGCGAAGTACTGTAACCGTCATGAAGAAGAACAGGAGCATAAAGACAATGTCGGGCAGGGATGCAGTATTTATGGATCCCACATTCTTCGAAGTGCTTTTCTTGAATTTCGACATTACTTATTCCCTCCAATCTTTTTAGGTTCGGCTTCAGAGATGGGCACATAGTAGTACTGATCAACAGCCTTTGTTTTCTCTTCGTCAAGCTGGTCGTACCTTAGTCCCCAGGTGCTTTGTGCAAGTTCATTCTTGAGTTCATCCCTTGCAGCCAGAAGCTCGTTCTGCACTGCAATGTAGTGTGAGTAGGTAGTACCCCTGTCATTCTGCAGCGATATTACGGCCTTCGAGACCATTACGTCACCAAACAGTGGTATTGTCTTTAGTTCCTTCTCCGACATTGTAAGATCGTTGGCGGGATTCAGGATAAAGTACCTTGTCAGTTCTCTCAGATCCTCGAACCGGGCAATATCGCCCTCAACAGAGAGGACATTGAATTGGTTGACCTTTACCTCAAGAATGTTCCTGTCATTTATCTGGGAAGCTTCGGGTACCGGGGCATTCGGATCGGGCATAGGTGGCAGCAGTCGCAGAAGTCCCATATCTGAATCCATGGTGGTTGTAACCAGGAAGAAGATAAGCAGGAGGAACGCGATATCGGCCATCGACCCGGCATTAATTGGTTGTAGTTCCCTCTTTGCCATAGTTATTTATTTTTTTTACCCTGATTAACAGGAATAGTATCCACTATTTGAATGCTTTTGAGATTTCGGAATAGATAATGGCCAGTATCGCAAGAGCGGCGAGCAGGTATGTTGTGAACAGCGCTGTATCGACCATCTTGAGAGTTGCCGGTACATTATCTGATCCGGTGTAGTGAGGCAGGTTAAGTACTGTGTCATCGGACAGATACCAGGCAATCAGGATTACGACCGCACCGACTGCTACTGCGATCAGGGTTTTTTTTGCTCCCTTCGGATTGAGGATCATTCCTGCCAGCGAGAAGGCAAGAGTGAGTCCGGCAGTGAGTCCGAGCAGTATGTAAGCCCAGTAAATGAACGTTTCAGTAATAACCGGTTCTTCGAGGTTTGATCCGATGGATTCCTCCGTTATGGCTCCTCCGTAGAAGATAACAGCCATTACGATGGTAATTGCCATCATGACCCACAGAAGAATCTGTATAAATCGTGATGAGTTAAACATGGTTTAGTTATTTTTTAAGGTTGTATTTAACGAGCAGGTCAACAAGCGAAATCGATGCATCTTCCATCTGGTTTGTAAGGTTGTCGATTTTCGACAGGATGTAGTTGTAGAAAACCTGAAGTATTATTGCAACGATAAGACCCGCAATGGTAGTGATAAGAGCAACCTTGATACCTCCTGCAACCAGTGTGGCCGACACGTTACCGGCTCTTTCGATGTTGTCGAAGGCCACGATCATACCTACAACGGTACCCATAAACCCGAGCATCGGGGCAATTGCGATGAAAAGTGATATCCACGAAAGATTCTTCTCGAGGAGTCCCATCTGCACACCGCCATAGGCTACGATTGATTTTTCTGCAATGTCAATTCCTTCATGAGCCCTGTCGAGGCCCTGATAGAAGATGCTTGCGACCGGTCCGCGGGTGTTGCGGCATACCTCCTTTGCAGCCTCTATTCCTCCTTCATTGAGGGCTGTTTCGATTTTGGACAGGAGCTTGTTTGTGTTTGTAGTTGCAAGATTAAGATAGATGATACGCTCAATTGCAATGGCAAGACCGAAAATCAGGGCGAGTAGTACAGTTCCCATAAACTGGGCACCACCTTCAATAAAGAGCCTTTTGATTTCCTTGTGCAACTGTCCGCCCTCCTCTGCCTCGGCAAGAACAGGCTCGGCAGGAGTCTGAACCTGGGTTGCAGCAACCTGTTCAACTGCTGTAGTATCAGTCTGCCCTTCCTGAGCATACATGTTAATTGATGCCCCTATTAAAAGCACCCCAAAAACAGCAACAAATGCAAATAATTTTTTCATGTTTGTTTTCAATTTAAGTTATTAACGACCGTTTTATAGTTCACAAAATTATAAAAAAAACATAAGCGGAGAGAGGGGGATTCGAACCCCCGGTACCCTTTTGAGGTACAAACGCTTTCCAGGCGTTCCAGTTCAACCACTCCTGCATCTCTCCCTGGCTGCACATTTTGTTTGAAATCAGAAGAATATCTTCAACGATGCCCCTGGTGCCGAATCTCTTTCGGTGGCCACGGGAATTGCAGGACTGGAATAAAAATAAATAATCTCCGGGATATAAGCCTCAATTCTGATGCCAGAGACCACAACACTCAGTATTTCAAAGAAAATAGCGGCGCAATGTACAAAAAAAACTTAAAAAAAAGTAAAGGGTCAGGTAATTTCACCTGCCAGTGACCTATTTAACAACATAACTGTACGTTCAGAACCTGAACTGTTCCCCAGGACAAACATAACCTTTGCAAGGGCAGCCTCGGTAGTCATATCTCTGCCGCTTATCACCCCCAGATCGAGCAGCACCCTGCCGGTTCTGTAGGTCTCCATTTCAACAGTTCCGCCGTGGCACTGGGTTACATTAACGATTATCCCCCCCCGTTTTGTGAAACTGCCCAGCGATTCAGTAATCCAGGGGCTGGTGGGGGCATTCCCCGATCCGTATGTTTCGAGAATGATTGCCTTAAGCCCTTCAATAGCCGTTATTGATTCCACAACGTCCCGGGATATGCCGGGAAACAGCTTCAGCAGGGCAACATCGGTGCAAAGCTTTCCGGCAGCTGCGAATTGCTCCCTTATACCCGGATACCGTATATACCGTTTATTGTACCTGATGTGCACGCCTGCCTCGGCCAGCGGCGGATAATTTGGCGAACCGAATGCGTTGAAGTGTTCGGCGCTAAGTTTGGTTGTACGGTTTCCTCTCATCAGTTTGTTTTCGAAATAGATGCATACCTCGGGAACCAGGGGCTTTCCGTCAGCCCGGGAGGCGGCAATTTCGATGGCGGTAATCAGGTTCTCCTTCCCGTCGGTACGCAGCAGTCCGATAGGAAGCTGCGATCCGGTCATGATTACCGGCTTTTCGAGGTTCTGGAGAAGGAAGCTGAGAGCCGATGCAGTATAGGCCATGGTATCGGTTCCGTGCAGAAGGACGAAACCGTCGTATGTTTCATATTTTTCTTCAATTAACGAAGCCATTCTGAGCCAGAGGTCCGGACTGACATCAGAGCTGTCAATTACCGGATCGAAGGTTATAGTGTCGAGCCGGTATCCGAACCTTCTGAGTTCAGGCACCTGGTCGGAAATATGGCTGAAGTCGAAAGGTACAAGTGCTCCAGTATCGGGTTCGTGTACCATTCCAATGGTTCCGCCGGTGTATATTATAAGGATTGATCGTTCTGGTGTAGGCATCATTACTGGCTTATAATCTGAATAGTTTAACAGCGTTTTCAGTGGTGATGGCAGCCATGCGGGCGGGAGTCATCCCGAATATGCCTGCCAGCCGTTCGTTTGTCTCGGCAAGGTATGCGCTCTCATTCCTGCGGCCACGGTAAGGTACGGGCGCCAGGTATGGCGAATCAGTTTCAAGAAGCAGCATTCCGGGGTCGGCTTCGCTGATAGTGACTGCGAGGGGTGAATTCCTGAATGTAACAATTCCGCCGATACCGATATGGAGCCCTGTATCAACCGCAAGGCGAAGGTCGGCAGGTGTACCGGTAAAGGCATGAAATACCCCTGTAAGACCAGCTCCGCGATAACCTGAGAGTATTCTGAATATCTCGGCAAAAGAGTCGCGGGCATGAATTACTATTGGGAGGCTGTGCCTGATTGCCATTTCAATATGCCTGGTAAATGATATCTCCTGCTCTTCAAGCCGCGATTTATCCCAGTAAAGGTCAATACCTGTCTCCCCGATGGCTGAGAAAATACCCGATGCTGCCTTTTCTTCAATGAAATCAAGCTCCTCCCGGAAGTCATCCCTGACCGATGTAGGATGAAGTCCGATCATGGGGATGCATAATCCTGGGTAACGGCTGGCAGCATCCATCATTGATGGGAATGAGCCACGGTCAATATTGGGCATAATCATCTTATGCACTCCCGCTTTCAGGGCACGTGCCACAGTCTCATCCCTGTCACTGTCAAACTCAGGCAGGTAGAGATGGGTATGTGTGTCAACAAGGATCATCACCGGTTATGCAGGTGCAAAAATAATAAAATATAGAGCGGGTATAAAAAAAAGACCGGCGCGGAAAATCTCCCGCGCCAGCCATGGTTAATATGTTGCCGCACAATGAGATCAGACCACTCCCTGAGCTATCATTGCATTGGCTACCTTTACAAATCCGCCGATGTTTGCGCCGTCGACATAGTTGATGAAGCCATTATCCTTTGAACCATATTTAACACATGTGGCATGGATATTCTTCATGATTGTCTGAAGGCGTGAGTCAACCTCTTCGCGCGACCATGGGAGTCGCATTGAGTTCTGCGTCATTTCAAGTCCCGAAGTTGCAACACCTCCGGCATTGGCAGCTTTTCCGGGGCCGTAGAGGATTCCTGCCTTCAGGAATACCTCAACTGCTTCGGGTGTTGAAGGCATGTTTGCACCCTCGCTTACGCAGACACAGCCGTTCTTTACGAGCATTTTTGCATCGTTTTCATCGATCTCATTCTGTGTGGCATTGGGCATTGCAATATCGCACTTAACCATCCACGGGCGCTTACCCTCGAAATACTCAACGCCGTATTTTTCAGCGTAATCCTTCATACGGCCCCGCTTCACGTTTTTGAGTTCCATTACGTAGTTAAGCTTCTCCCTGTCTATTCCTTTAGGGTCGTAGATTGTGCCGTCAGAGTCGGAGAGTGTTACCACTTTACCACCCATTTCGGTTACCTTTTCGGTGGCAAATTGGGCCACGTTACCCGAGCCCGATATGGCTACTATCTTGTCTTTTATTGAGTCGCCCCTGGTGGCGAGCATCTCTGCGGCAAAATAAGTTGCGCCATAGCCTGTCGCCTCTGGCCTTATAAGTGAACCGCCCCATTCAATTCCCTTTCCGGTAAGAACCCCGGTGAATTCATTGCGAAGGCGCTTGTACATTCCGAACATGTATCCTACCTCGCGGCCACCAACGCCAATGTCACCGGCTGGCACATCGGTATCGGGGCCAATGTGGCGGAACAATTCGCACATGAAGCTCTGGCAGAACCTCATTACTTCGTTGTCCGATTTTCCTTTCGGATCGAAGTCGGAACCTCCTTTGCCTCCGCCCATGGGCAGTGTTGTGAGGCTGTTCTTGAAAACCTGCTCGAAAGCAAGGAACTTGAGTATTCCGAGGTTTACCGTCGGGTGGAACCTGAGGCCTCCCTTGTAAGGGCCTATTGCACTGTTCATTTCAATGCGGTAACCCTTGTTGATCTGTATCTCCCCCTTGTCGTCGAGCCATGGTACCCTGAAAAGAATAACCCTTTCAGGTTCGGCAATTCTTTCGAGGATCTTGGCGTGACGGTATTTGGGATTTTCATCAATGAACGGGATGAGCGACTCAGTGACTTCCTGTACTGCCTGGTGAAACTCGTTTTCTCCCGGGTTTTTGGCCTTTATCATGGCCATGAACTGTTGTACTCTTGGATCCATAGTTTATTTCCGGTTAAGTAGGTTAGTTGGAGCGATAAATGTAGAAAAAACAATGAAAAAACTGATTGTGGAAAATCATATATGAATAAAAAAAAATAATATGGCCAGTCGTTTCTTGTATTATTCAGATAATCAGTCAGGTATTCTCCTGTATTGATGTTGCAAAACAGAACCGGCAGGAATACAGATTATCCGGGCAGTGAGTAATTGTTTCCGGGCCGGGTCCGTATTCTCCCTTTAACTTCAAGAGAGAGGAGGAGCGAAAGAAGGGTGTGTACTGGGATTCCGGTATGCCGGGCGATTTGATCGGCCGACATGAGATCATTATCGTCAATAAGTTTCAGAATAATGGCCTCTGTCGCATCCAGGTCGTGGAATAGTTCCTGTTGTTTTGGCCTTATTTCGGTACTGGTTTGCCAGTTGAGGAACTCACAGATATCGGATGCGTTCTCCACGAGGGCGGCTATGTTCCTTTTGATAAGCCTGTTGCATCCACCCGACCAGTTGTCTGAAGGCCGGCCTGGGACTGCCATTACATCGCGCGAATAGGAGAGTGCCATTTCGGCTGTAACAAGGGCTCCTCCTTTCACACCCGATTCAATCACCAGCAATGCGCCTGAAATTCCGGCGATTATCCTGTTACGCTTCAGGAAGTTGTTTCTTTCGGCAGGGGCGTCTGATACAAAGTCGGTAAGCAGTCCGCCCTGTGTCAGCATTTTCCGGGCAACAGGTGAATGTTCGGGGGGGTAAATGGTTTTTAGTCCGTGTGCCAGCACAGCAATGGTGCTGAGTCCTGCCCCGAGTGCAGCCTTGTGGGCCGTGATATCAACTCCGTATGCAAGTCCGCTTACAATAAGGAGCCCGGGAAACATCTCCGAAAGCTTATGGATTATACTCTCGCATATCTCCCTTCCCCTGGGGGTTGCCTTCCTGGTTCCCACAATGCTCAATACCTTGTCAGCATCGGGATTTGCTGATCCGCTGTAGTAGATAATAACAGGCGAGTCGGTGCATTCCTTCAGGCGCCGCGGATAGTCATCGTCGAGATAGAAATAGGTTTTGATGCCTTTTGCCGTAACATACTCAGCCTCCTTTTCGGCCTGCCTCAGGTACGACCTGTCGGCTATTGCCCGTGCGGTGGCATCGCCGATACCCCGTATTTTTATCAGTGCGCCGTAGGGTTCCCTGAAAACGGCTTCGGGCGAACCGGTGCAGCTTACCAGTTTTCGGGCTCCGATATCGCCTACCCCGGGTATCAGCCCGAGCGCGATTTTCCACAGGAGATCGGTTTGTGGCATTAGGGAAATGTTAGAGACGGCAATAAAGGTAGGAAATTTCCGGTAACAGATAAAAAAAAACGGCGCGAAGAGCTGATTCGCGCCGTTATTCAGTTAACCGGATACCTAAAGAACACCCATGTCGAGCATGGCATTGGCTACCTTGTGGAAGCCTGCAATGTTTGCACCCTTTACATAATCGACATAACCGTCGGGGCGCTTTCCGTATTTAACGCACTGGGCATGAATGTTGCACATTATTTCGTGCAGTCTCTTGTCAACCTCTTCACGGCTCCAGTTGAGCTTCATTGAATTCTGTGACATTTCGAGACCCGATGTTGCCACGCCGCCGGCGTTGGCTGCCTTGCCGGGAGCAAACATTATGCCTGCCTTCTGGAATACTTCAACAGCTTCAGGAGTTGAGGGCATGTTGGCGCCTTCGCTCACACATATGCATCCGTTTTTCACGAGAGCCTCTGCATCTTCCCTGTTAAGCTCATTCTGCGTAGCACAGGGCAGTGCAATATCAACCTTAACCTCCCATGGACGCTTGCCTTCATGAAATTCAACTCCCTCAAATTCAAATGAATAGGGCTTAACTATGTCCTGATTTGATGCACGCAGTTCAAGGAGGTATTCGATTTTTTTACCTGATATTCCTTCAGGATCGTAGACGTAACCGTCGGGACCGGAAATGGTTACAACCTTTCCGCCCAGTTCGGTAACCTTAATGGCAGCGCCCCATGCCACGTTTCCGAAACCGGAAATTGCGACCCTCTTTCCGTTGAATGACTCGCCACGGGTGGCAAGCATCTCCTTTGCGAAGTAAACGCAGCCGAATCCGGTAGCTTCAGGGCGGATGAGCGAACCACCCCAGTTAATACCTTTTCCGGTGAGAACACCACTGTGCTCACCGGCCAGTTTTTTGTACATGCCATACATATAGCCAATTTCACGGCCGCCAACACCAATGTCACCGGCAGGGACATCGGTTTCCGGACCGATATGCTTCCAGAGCTCAAGCATGAATGACTGGCAGAACCTCATTATTTCATTGTTTGAACGACCCTTGGGGTTGAAGTCGCTCCCCCCCTTGCCGCCGCCCATGGGCAAAGTAGTGAGCGAGTTCTTGAATATCTGTTCAAATCCCAGGAATTTGAGGATTGAGAGGTTGACGCTCGGGTGGAAACGGATGCCTCCCTTGTAAGGACCAATAGCGTTATTATACTGAACACGGTAACCTATGTTCACATGCACATTGCCCTCATCGTCAAGCCAGGGAACCTTGAACATAAAGATTCTGTCGGGTTCGACCAGCCGGTCGATGATGTTTGCCGATTCAAACTGCGGGTTGTCATTGTAAACCTCCTCGATTGATTCAACCACTTCCCTTACTGCCTGGAGATACTCCACCTCGCCGGGATGCTTCTTCTCGAGGTTGCTCATTAATTTGTCGACGTTCATGATATTTTGTATTATTGGTTAATATTGGAACAGGTTATTCGTGCCGGGCTGCCGGGCTGTTTAATTCAGAGCCGTAATTATTGTCTTTCAGGAATCTGGACTGTATGTTGTGTTTTGTTTTTAAAGCCCAAAGTTCAAATTGCCAATCATAATTAAAAATGATATTCCTCATGTGGAATTGATGCAGAAAGTCATCTGGCAGGGGCATATTGTGCAAGTGCCCTGAAAACTCTCTCCCGCTCTTTCCTGCTTAGTCCGCTGAGATTAATGGAAGGGTAGGTTACCTCTCTCCCCTGCCTGATTTCATACAATATAATATATGGTATAAGCCCTGCGCCCCTGGTGCCCCTCCTGAAGCCTGTAAGGGAATTCTTGGGTATCTCAACCGCCTTTCTCGGGCCCTTCATGATTCCGGCTGAGTAGAACCGTATGATAACTGATGATCCGTCATCGGAAAAGTAGATATAGTTATACTTCATTATTGACGGGTATAGTGCAATAATGAAGTAGGCTGCCGAGAGGGTAACCACCCATATGGTTTCGCCGAGTCCGAGAAACGGGAATTTTATAAGCTTAGCCACATAGGCTACTGCCAGAAAGGCCAGAAAGGGAAAGGTGGCAATGAACAGTGCCAGTCGAAATGAAACTATCCTTCTGCTGTTGTCGAATGTCATTGATACCTTATTATATATATGTACGGCAAACCTAATCTATTTTTTTATTTCTGCCAACCGTAACCTGTATGACCGTCCCGGTTTTTATCAGGTGTTCCCCGGAATTACCTTTTCGTACTGAAAAACCGACTGAGCAGGCCTGAACACTCACTCTCAAGCACTCCTTTCCTGACGATGGTCGCCGGGTGGAGCAAAGGATCACTTACGAGCGAGTAACCCTTTTTAGGGTCACTGCAGCCGAATACGACAGTACCTGCCTGGCTCCAGAAGAGGGCGCCCGCACACATTGCGCAAGGCTCGAGAGTTACATAAACTGTACATTCATTCAGATACCTGCTTCCAAGCCATTCTGTTGCAGAGGTAATGGCCTGCATCTCGGCATGTGCCGTCGGATCGTTCAGTGTTACTGTAAGATTGTGTGCCCTGGCTATGACCGTGTCGCCCGCCACCACTACAGCACCCACAGGCACCTCATCGCGGGTGAATGCTTTTCCTGCTTCCTCAATGGCAAGCCTCATGAAGAATTCATCTTTGTCGGAGTTGTTTTTCACTGATAGCCGGACTTTCAGCAAAAATAGACATTTTTGTCTCCCCTGCGGTTGGGTTTGAAGCCTTGCATACGGAATTTTCTGACATGTTGTAAAATATCCTCCAGGGTTATAAAGAGATGCCCGATTAAAGCTATTTTTAACCCGTTAACAAATTGACCGATTGAGCCGGGCCCACTCCGAAATATTAAAAAATGTTAAAAATGTACCATATATCATAATGATTTAACACCATTGATACCATATAATGATTAATATTGCAAAAGAAGACCCTATTCAAACCAATATTTTTTTAACAACTAAAACAACCGACCTATGAATGAACCTTACCGTAATCGTGTATTGCACGGGTATGGGATCTTTAGGATCTTTATTGCCTGTCTTGCATTTTTAGCAGTTCAGCTACAGGTTTTTCCGGTTATGGCGTCAGATGGTCCGATGCAGCAGCAGCGGAACATACGTGGTGTTGTAACCGATGAAAACGATGCTCCTTTTCCCTTTGTTAACGTTTATGTTGAAGGGAATGTGCTGATAGGAGCAATAACCAATCCGAAAGGGGAGTACCGGCTTTCGGTTCCGCCCAACTCAGTACTCGTATTTGCCTTTGTCGGCTACAAGGAACAGAAGATTCCCGTAGGGACATCAGACGTAATTGACGTAAAGATGTTACCTGAGACGAAGACAATAGACGAGGTTGTGGTTGTAGGGTATACGGAACAGAGGAAGGGTACTGTAACAGCCTCGGTAACAACCGTGAGGGCCGCTGACATTGTTTCCACTCCTGTTGCCAACGTTTCACAGGCACTGGCCGGCCGGTTACCTGGTCTTACATCGATGCAGAGCAGCGGTGAACCGGGATCAGACCAGGCCACATTCTATGTAAGGGGTGTCGGAACATGGAACGATGCATTGCCTCTCTATGTTATTGACGGTGTTGAGCGTAACGTTGCAATTTTCCGTTCGATGAGTCCCGATGAGATTGAATCTGTCAGTATCCTCAAGGATGCTGCGGCCACTGCCCAGTACGGATCGAAGGGTGCCAACGGGGTAATACTTGTTACAACAAAGCGCGGCGACGGTAACCCGCCTGCCTTCACTGTAAGGTCGGGTTACTCAATACAGCAGTTCACCAGGTTCCCTCAATACCTTGATTCCTACAACTCACTGGTGCTCCTTAATGAGTCGTTGATGAATGACGGCGGCGATCCGGTTTACAGCGAGGATGACCTTGAGAAGTTCAGGACCGGTTCAGATCCGTTACGTTATCCGAATACCGACTGGTATGAGATAATGATGCGTCCGTACGCGCCCATGTACAATGCGAGTTTTACTGTTCGCGGCGGGTCGAGAACCATCGGCTTCTTTATTTCCGGTGCATATACTCACCAGGAGGGTCACCTTAAGAGTGAGCGCAACGAGGTATTCAAGTCAAACTACATGAACGACCAGTACAGGTTTACCTCGAACATTGACGCCACACTGACGCCTTCGTTCAAGTTATCATTTGAGCTTGGCGGTACATTCAGGGTAAAGGAAGACCCGTATGCCGATGACGTTTTCGACAACATGAACCGGATCGGGTCATGGAGGATGCCTGAGATATATCCCGACGGAAAATGGGCAGGCACTTCGGAATTTCCGCAGATGAATCCCTCATACCTTATGAATACGAGGGGTGTTGACCGCTGGCTTGGCAACTATATTACAAGTTCGGTAAAACTGAACCTCGACCTTGGAAACTTTATAAAGGGCCTTACTGTTGACGGAAGGGTTTCATTCGACTCCGATTTCCAGAATGCACAGTTCTGGTCACAGACGGTAAACACATACAGACTCATCTCACGTGCCGGCCGTGCTGACAGGTATGAAGAGTATCTTACAAAGTCGTACTTTGGCTCATCCACTACACTGTACACTCCGGCAAAGCTGATGAATGCTCAGGCCAGTGCGCGCTACCGTACCAATATCGGAGACCATAGCATGAGTTTCAGTTTTGTATCGACCATCAGCCAGAGGCATACCGGATATGAGGTTCCCTACAACTCGGCAAGTTTTATCGGTATTGCAAGCTACAACTTCAAGGGACGCTATATAATTGATGGGAATGCCTCCTACAGGGGCAATGAGAACTTTGCCCCCGGTCAACGTTTCGGGTTATTTCCTGCCATTGGAGTTGCATGGAATATTCACGACGAAGATTTCTTCCGGCCGATTTCGTTTATTTCACAGTTAAAGGCCAGGGCAAGCTATGGCAAGTCGGGTAGTGAATATGCAGCAACAAGGTTCCTTTACAAGCCAGGCAAGTGGACAACCGGCACAGGTGCGTCGGGAATATTCGGTCTTTCAGCCGGAAGCTCACTCGGAACTAGCAGTGAGCCAACCATTGCCAATCCCGACGCAACATGGGAATCAAACAAGGCGGTTAACGTGGGTGTTGACTTTGGCCTGTGGAGAGACAAGATATCGGGTTCGTTTGATGCTTTTTCGGAAAACAGAAGCGGAATACTTCAGACTTCAAACTCATTCTCCTCCACTCTGGGTATCGGGGTGCCTGCCCTTAACATAGGAAAGACAAAGCGTTACGGATGGGAGTTTGAACTGGCATTCCAGCAGAAGCTGGGGAATGACCTTATGCTTTCAGTCAGACCCAATATCGGCTACTGGCAGAACCAGATAGTATTTGCCGATGACCCCGAGAGTATTGACTGGTGGCTGAAGACTGAAGGCCGTCGTATCAGCCAGCCTGTCGGGTACGTTGTGCTTGGATATTTCAAGGATGAGGAGGATATTGCCAATTCACCTGTACAGCAGGTTGGCTCAGCACCCATACCGGGTGACTTCAAGTACCTTGACTACAATGGTGACGGGGTGGTTAACCAGTTTGACGAGGTTCCGATCTCGCACACTGCTGTTCCGAATACGTCATTTGGTACCACTTTCAACCTGAGTTTCAAATCGTTGTCGGCCAGTGTGCATTTTCAGGGAGCAACCCACTCATCTGTCATGGTATCTCAGTATCTCTACTGGGAGTTCTACAACAGGGCTCCGGTAATGGAGCATCACCTTGGAAGGTGGACGAGGGAGACGGCTGAAACTGCCACTTACCCTGCACTCCATAACGGCTCGGTAAGCCAGAACCATGTGAACAACACATTCTGGAGGAACGACAACACCTATCTGCGTCTGAAAACCGCCAACCTGATGTATCAGTTACCACGATCGGTCTATTCAAGGCTGGGACTTAAGGGCATGAGTATGGCTGTCAGCGGGTCGAACCTGCTGACATGGAGCCGGTTCAAGATGCTTGACCCTGAAGTAGCCACAGGTACTGCAGTCAGGTACTACCCGCAGTCGAAGACCTACAGCTTCACAGTTAATATTAACTTCTAACCGAGCAGGCTATTATGAAACTAATAACGAAATATATAATCGGAATACTACTCCTGGCGGCTCTTGCATTATCATCGTGCGAGGATTTTCTCGACCAGGCACCAGTGGGGGAGGTTACCAAGGAGTATATCTTTGAAGACTGGCTAAGGGCTCAGAGATACATAGACGTCCTTTATTCGAACCGGATAAGGGACTGGGCCGACGGTAACCGCCTATCCGGTACAGATAGGGGAGGATTGCTGGAATCGGCAACCGACATGGCTGAGTACACTGCCAACTATGGTGTGGCGAATAAATCATTCAATATCGGGAACTGGTATGAGAGTGAGGTTACACCAATTGAAGTTGACCGCTGGGGTAACAGCTATACCAATATCCGCCGTTGCTACATGTTCCTCGAGAACATTGAAGGGTTCACGAACGACAGTCCCAATTACCTGGCTGACGATGACGGAAATCCTGTCAGGCGCAAGACCCTTATGAAGGGTGAGGTCCACTTTATGATTGCATGGTACTACAACGAACTGTTAAAGAGGTACGGAGGTGTACCAATAGTTACAAAAACCCTCAACTTTGACTCCGACTTCAGGATTCCCCGTGCCACATACGATGAAACGAAGGATTTCATACTCGCCCATCTCGATTCGGCTCAGGCAATTCTTCCGCATGTATGGCCGAATAACGACCATGGCCGAATAACGAAGGCTGTTGTGATGTCGTTCAGATCGAGACTTCTGCTCTACGCGGCAAGTCCTCTCAACAATCCGAATAACGAATCGGCCAGGTGGCTCGCAGCTGCCAACGCTGCCCGCGATCTGATAGACTACGTCGAGGATGCTGCAAGTCCGGGTTATAACCGCCATACCCTCGAGCCGCACTGGCAGAGGATTTTCATGAGAGGAGACTTTCCTGAGAATGTTAAGGAGATAATAGATCCACGCAAAAGGAGCAGTTACTCATATTCCTTTACGGCCGTACTTATAAGGAATAACTGTGCCACACCGGGTCAGCCTTTTCAGGGATACGGAAGCAACGGCCCGACACAGAACTTTGTTGACAGGTTCGAGGTGCTTGTCAAGGATGGTGGCGGCAATGTTATCGGAACCGAGAAGTTTGACTGGGACAATCCCGATCACGTAGGTGTAAACGGTAACAACATTTTTCAGAACAGGGACCCCAGGTTCTACTATACTGTAGTCTACAATGATCAGTTCTGGATACACCGCAAGATGGAAATGTGGAGAGATGGAAGCAACTATGGAGCCGACCTGAATCCGAGAGATCACCTCTACACGCATACCGGCTATTACATGAAGAAGTTCTGGCCGCGCGAGTGCCGTCAGGCAATTGCTCCCACGGGTTCGGCATCACTTACCGGTTTCTATTCGAGGCTTGGTGAAATATACCTGAACTATGCCGAGGCGATGAATGAAGTCTACGGACCCGATATTGACGGTCTCGGAAGAACCAATACATTTACTGCCAGAGAGGCTGTGAACAAGATCAGGGCGAGAGTTGTATGCCCTCCGTTCGCAACAGCTCCGGCTACCAGCCACGCCTTTTACCAGGTATGGCTTGAGAGGCAGGACAGCCCGTTTTTCCCGGTGCTACCGGCAGGAATTCCACCCATTCCCCTTACAGAGGATGTGGACATACCTGGTTTCCGCGAGAGAGTAAGAAATGAGAGGGTCATTGAACTATCGTTCGAGGACCACTATTGGTATGATATTCTCAGGTGGAAGCTTGGCGAGCAGCACATTGGAGGTACTATTTACGGCATTGACGTGGTGAAAGCCGGCAGTGAGTTTATCTACAAGAGGTTCGTAGTGGAAGAGCGTTATTTTGATCCTGAAAGGATGTACCGGTACCCGATACCCCAGAGGGAGATAAATGTAATGGAGATCCAGCAGAATCCGGGATGGTAGTTGTAAAACATTTAACAGTGAGAATTATGACTCAGTATAAAAACAGCATAAAAGGCAAGATCTGCAGAATAGCGGTGTTTGCCATGTTATCCTTCCTGGTTCCGGCATTTGCCCTGCCCGGCCTTGTGGCACAAACCAGGCCACAGCAACCGGTTACGGTTTACGGAACTGTTAAGGATGTAAAGGGTGTCCCCCTTATGGGAGCACAGGTCCTCGTGCAGGAGTCAACCGAGAGGACTGAGACCGATGAGGGAGGAAACTTCGAGATAGTTGTACCGCGTACAGGATCGGTACTTACATTCCAGGCTGAGGGTTTTGAGCCCTTCACCATTACGGTATCGGTAGCCAATATCGATGTTGTAATGCAGTATTCAGTTGAAGGCCAGGGAGCAAAAGACAGGGTTTTCATGCCATGGATGGTAACTGACAAGAGGAGTGTTACAGGTTCTGTGTCATCTATAACCCACGATGAACTCCGGAAGAGTCCGGTAATTAACCTCAGTAATGCCCTTACGGGCAGACTGTCGGGATTTACCGTACTGCAGACTTCCGCACGACCCGGTTTTGAATCCACCAACTGGAGAATACGGGGTATTCGTACCCTCGAAGATGGTGGAATGAACAACCTGTCGAAGGGTGGCATTGGAACCCCGATAGCAATAGTTGACGGATTCGAAAGGGCCTTTATTCAGCTTGATCCCAGCGAAATTGAATCGTTCAGCATACTTAAGGACGCAGCTGCCACTGCCATTTACGGCATTAGGGGAGCCAACGGGGTAATACTGATAAATACCAGGAGGGGAACAGCAAACCGCCGGAGCATTGACCTTGAGGTGAGTTCAGGTATTGTAACCCCAACCCGGCTGCCTGAGTTCTACGACTCGTACAACTTCGCGAAATTCTACAACGAAGCAAGGACAAATGACGGCCTGTCAACAGTCTATCCCAATTCAATCATCGAGAAGTACCGTAACGGATCAGATCCGCTTAATTATCCCGACAACAACTACATTGATGACTTCATGAAGCCATATGCTCATCAGAGCAAGGCAGCTCTGACGATGTCGGGAGGGAACAGTGTTATAAGGTATTTCACTGCCGTGGCTTACAACAGGCAGGGTGGTCTATGGGACCGTATTGATGAAAACCCGGAGTATGAAACCAAGTCGATGTACCAGCGGTTTAACCTTCGCACCAATCTCGACATAAATATCAGCAAGCGGGCCATTGCATTCGTGAATGTTTCAGGAAGGATTCAGCTGGCCCACGAGCCTTTTGAGAGTGATGCCACAATTATGACACTGCTTACCCGTACTCCCCCGAATGCCTTTACCAATTCATTCACCGGCATCCACCCGGATACCGGGAAGGAGACTTTTATGCTTGGAGGCACTTCAATCTATACCATGACACCTCTCAGGGCTCTGGGATACAGGGGATTTGCTGAGCAGACCGACCGTTATTACCAGATCAATTTCGGGGCCAGGTATGACCTCGATTTCATAACAGAAGGCCTGAGGGCAGGGTTCGCAATGGATCTTGACGGATTCAACTTTTTCAGAATCACCAGGTCGCAGACGAAGCAGGTATGGCAGCGGACCGTACAGGCCGATGGAAGCGTAACACTTTCATCATTTAATACTGCCACCGATCTTGCCAATGGCGGATCGGCTTCAACCACTACCTGGAACGGACTGAACTTCACCCTCAATTATGACCGCACCTTTGGACTGAGCAGACTTCAGGGTTTTGCAATGCTTCGCAGGTATAAGACTGTTTATCTTCAGGCAAACCTGAAGGACAGGAGAATTGAGGATTACGTTCTGAGGCTCACATGGTCGTACAATAACAAGTACTTCATTGAGGCTACCAACGTCCTTTCAGGATCGGATAATACATTCACCACCAACGAACCAAGAATTCTGTTCCCGGCCGTTTCGGGCGCCTGGATAGTTTCGGAGGAGTCTTTCCTTGAAGGATCGGAATTCCTCTCGTTCCTGAAGCTGAGGGGCTCGTTCGGAATGACCGGCAACGATGAGTATACCTATACCGACCCCAACGGGCACAAGTACAGGTATCCCAACAGGCCAAGGTACTGGACCACAACAGGAACCTCGGTTCAGTTTGGTATTACCCCGGCAACCCCTCCGAATACTGCCTATGAGGGCATTGTTGCCAACATGGATTTCACAATGGAGAAGGCCAGAATGGCGAATTTCGGAATTGACATGAAGCTGTTCAGCAACAGGCTGGTTTTTGCCACCGATTTCTGGTTCGAACACCGTTATGACATCTTCACCCGTGGTACAGGTACCGTGCCGCAGATATTTGGTGCGCTGGAAAGCTACCTCCCTATTGCCAATGAGGGTATCGTCGACAGCAAGGGATTCGAGGTAATGCTGGGATGGCAGGAGCAGCGAGGCAAATTCGGCTATTGGGTAAACCTTATGCTCGATAAGTCGCAGAGCAAGATAATTGAGATGGCCGAACCGGTACAGGCATTTGATTACATGACTGAGACCGGTCAGCGTGTCCGTCAGGATTTCGGCCTTGTTGCCCTGGGTCTTTTCAGGAACCAGGACGACATAGACAACAGTCCGGTACAGACCTTCGGCCCTGTGAAGCCCGGTGACATCAAATACGAAGACCAGAACGGTGACAACGTAATTGACATGACCGATGTAGTTCCGCTCGGTAATGGTCAATGGCCGACTACGGTTTTTGCATCCGATCTGGGCTTTTCGCTCGGGCAGTTTGACTTTTCGATGCTCTGGCAGGGAACTACCAACAGCAGTGTTTACCTCAGTAACCTTTATGTCAGGCCTTTCAGAACAAACGGAGGTATTTCGACATTTGCGGCCAACAGGTACACCGACGAGGCCAGTTGGGCTACGGCTGATTTCCCGAGGCTATCCACTCTTGCCAGCAACAACAACGACAGGATTTCCACCTTCTGGTTGTATGATATTACCTACCTGAGGCTTAAGAATCTTGAGATAGGTTATAACCTTACAAACGTAAGGGCAAAAAAACTTGGTCTCTACGGTGTGAGGTTTTACCTGAACGCCTTTAACCTGTTTACCTTCGATAACTTCAAGCACCTCGATCCTGAAGATCTGGATGCCGGAGTAACGAAATATCCGTTGACAAAAGTCACTAACCTGGGTGTTATCTTAAAATTCTAAATCATGAAAAACCTAATTAGCAAAATAAAGATAAGATATGCCGGACTGCTTATAGTGTGGTTGCTGACTGCCGTAGGCTGTGAAAGACCCTTCCTTGAGCCATGGCCGCCCGATGGTGCCAGGCTTCCAAAGGATATCTGGGAGTTCTACAACTTTGCCAGGGGAATGCTTTTCAGGGTTATGGGCGATCACATGCCCACCTACAGTATGCTCGGCGTTACCGGTCCTGCTCACCTTGCTTCGGCATGCGACGAGGCTGAACACTCACTTTCGCAAAACCTTGTACAGTCATTCAATGACGGTGCATGGGGACCGTCGAGGACCATTGAATTTCGCTATGGAGGTACCATGACGAACAACGTAAGAACAACATGGTACAATAGCTATACCGGTATCAGGAGGGTTAACAACTTTCTTGATAATCTCGACAATTCCGCCATCATCAACAACCCGGCAATTCCTTCGAGGAACAATGAGCGGGAAGTGTTCAGGGGATCGGCATATTTTCTGAGGGCATGGCTTAATTTTGATCTCTTCAGAACCTACGGACAGTTTGTGATTGTTGATGAAGTGCTTACACTTGAGGATAACCTGGAACTTCCGAGAAATACCCTTCAGGAGTGCTACGAATTCATAATAGCCGACCTTGACGATGCAATAGAGCTGTTGCCATATGTTCATGACGACCTCAACTGGTATATGCCTACAAAGACCATGGCTCAGACAGTAAAGGCGGTGACACAGCTTTACTGGGCCAGCCCGCTTTTCCAGGGAGAGGACAGGGAGCTGTACCCCTACGGACTCCCCGCAAATACTGTGGGAGATACCGACAGGTGGCTCGATGTGGTTGAGTCTGTAAGAGCGGCTATACAGGAGAATCCGGTACATAACCTTATGACAATCACCAAGTGGAACAGACCCCATAGCGATGCCAACACCTACACGGCCCGTCTTGTATTTACCAACTATCCGACGCAAACCGAGGTGGTATGGGGAACATCGTGGTATAGCCAGAGCAATAACTCATACTACAATGAGGTTAACTCACTTCCTGATGGAGAGGACGGATGCAATGGCCTTACAAATCCGACCCAGGAGATGGTTGACGCCTACGAGGTTGTTCCGTTGCAGACAAGCGGAACCTCGGCCGGAAGGCCCGTTGTCGGGGCACCCTCGGCAGCGTTTGACTGGAACAATCCGGCTCATGTTGCCGATCCGTACAATAACAGGGATCCCAGGTTCTATGCCTCAATCATGTACAACGGTTACCTTTGGGGCACGCAGACCGCATTCCGGTATACAATTGACACCTACGATGCAGTTTCGCCCTATCCGGGAGGCAAGCACAGGGATTACGCACGTCCTAACCACACAAAAACCGGTTACTATTACAGGAAGTTCATCCCTGAGAGTTACCACAGGAACCTGGCAGGCGGGCATTTTGTTAATTTTCAGCGTATCAGGCCATACTTCAGATTTGCCGAGCTGCTTCTTATTTATGCCGAGGCAATGAACGAGGCTTATGGTGGACCCGATGTAGTCGATCCCAACGGAGCCCTCAGGGCGATTAACACCGTGGGTACGGCACAGGTTACCCCGGCAACCGCCAGGGAAGCCGTGAATGCCGTCAGGGCCAGAGTCGGGATGCCGTTGCTTCCCACAGGGCTTACCCAGAATGAGATGCGTGAGAAGATCAAACATGAGCGCAGGATAGAACTTGCTTTCGAAGAGAGACGCTTCTGGGATCTCCGCAGGTGGAAAATGGGGGATGTGCTCGGAGCTCCGATACATGGAGTAAAGATTACACCCACAGCCTGGGATACATCAACCCCCCCGAGACCTACCGCCTTCACTTACGAGAAGGTGCAGGTTGAAGAGAGGTACTGGGAGGATAAGATGTACTGGCATCCGATTCCTTATGATGAACTTATTAAGTATAACGGGGTCATCAAGCAAAACCCTGGGTGGTAGTAATTGGTAATATTAAACCGTAAAAGTATTAGAATATGAAAAGATTACTTATTATACCGGTCCTTCTGGCGCTGCTTGTAAGCTCATGCGACGACACCGCCAAGACGATCTGGCTGGATCACGATGATCCGCGTATCTATATTCCGCAGAACGGTGTGGCATTCAATACCGTCTGGGTTCTCGAAAGCAATGAGTACACCATGAACTACGGTGTGTACCTTTCGGGAGTGCGTCCCGAGAATCAGAAGAGCAGCATAACTGTTACCTTTAGCGTTCAGCCCCAGCTTATCACCGAATACAATGCAGGAGGCAACATCTATAGCGGACAGGTACAGGCTCTGCCTGCAAACTGCTTCGAAATATCGGGCACTTCAACCACAATTGCATCGGGTCAGAACTTCGCTACAATTCCGATAAAAATCAAAACCGATCTGGCCGATGCACTTCCGAAGACTGACGCTTTCGGGCAGCCGATACTTTACACCATACCGCTTGCACTCGAGTCGGTATCGAAGTACAGCCTTGTTGAAGAGCAAGGCAGAAGGGAGGCCCTTATAGTGGTTCAGCTTGATCATCCGAAGTTCTTTTTCTGGAACAACAGGAACGGCCAGGTAGTTATAGGCAGACGCGTGGTGTATGGCTTTGAACCGGTGACAGAGAACTTCAAGGTTACATCGGTCGGTCTTAAGAATGACCAGGCATATACCCTTACTTTTGCCGTCGATCCGGCTGCAGTTCCGGTTGGCGGAACCATTCTTCCGGCCGATGCCTATGAGTTGCCCGCAAGTACGGTTCAGATTCCGGTGGGTTCATACGAAGCATCCTTCCCGGTGAAGATAATCAATAACAATATCGCTTTCAGGCAAACCTTCTTTCTTCCCGTAAGGATAACAGCCACATCGAAGTACAGTGCCGATGTTGAAAAGGGTGTACTTGTGCTGAGGGTTGAAGTCAAGAATGACTACGAATGGTCGTACAGGAGCATTATTACATCACTGCTTACCCAGACCGGACGGTCGGCCAACTATTCCGTAACAAAGGCGCCTACGACTCATGATGCCGAAACAATAAGGATACAGATGAGCACCAACGGTACCAATGCCGGAACCACATTCAACAACAAGTTCTACAGGCTGAAGGTGATACCCAATCCGGCCGACAGCAGGAACTGGGGGTTGGAACTTATAAGGATTACTGATGAGGGAACGGCCAATTCACCTGTCGACCTTGAGCTCAATCCGGACAAGACCAGCTATTATGACTGGGATTATGAAACCTTCTATCTTAATTACAGGTGGAGGAGCGGAACTTTCTGGGTTGAAGTAAGCGAAATTCTGTCGGCTCAGTTCTAGAGAATACCGGCGGAGGAGCGGTGATTCCGCACCCCCGTTATCGGATTAATGATAACTACTTAAATGGAAACCGTATCGGGGCAACTGCTCAGTTACGGTTTCTTCTCATATGGTATATAATTTGTGGCAGTAAAAAACTCTATATTTGTAAAACTTAAAATCATAAGTTCAATGAAAATACTTATACCGGTTATCGCAGCAGTCTGTCTCTCCTCGGCAGTGTTTGCACAGCAGAAAATGACAGTTCTGGCCAAGGGCGACACCACCCTTGAAGGATCACTACCCCCTGAGATGATATTCGCCTTCGATGGTTTCCGGGAGGCCACAATAATAGCAAATGACGGGACGGAGAACCAGACCAGGGTTAATATACATCTTTACACCGGCGACGTTTATTTCCTTTCCGGGGCAAATCAGATACTCGTACTGGCCTTTCCGCTGGAAATAAGCAGGATATTGATTGGCGATGCGGTATGGTTACAGGTTAAGGGCGCTTTCTGGGAGGTAATGTCAGATGACGACGGAATCACACTTGTTGCTGCAAAGAAGACCAGGCTGGTAAATACCAGAAAAGAATCGGGGTATGGAACAATGTCATCTGCATCGTCGGTGGGAAGGATGGCAACCATAGTAACCACCGGGAACCAGATATCCACACCTCTGCCGGTTGGTGAATATGATTTTACAACCAATACCGAGTACATGCTTGTAAAGGATGGTAAGGGTGTTATTGCAAGTGCCGGTGCCTTCAAAAAGAATTACCCCACAAGAAAAAAGGAGATCGATTCATTCGCCAAGTCCAACAGAATCGATTTCAAAAACGGCGACGATCTCCTTAAAGTCATGGAGCTCTGCCGGCGAACCAATTAGCTGCAGGGGATAATTTCAAATAACGGAGTACAAACCGGCTGGTTTTAATTATGCACAGAACACATAACTGCGGTGAGCTCAGGCTTCCTGATGCCGGGAAGAGAGTTTCACTATGCGGATGGATACAGAGGTCGAGGGATTTCGGCGGAATGACATTTACCGATTTGCGCGACCGTTATGGTATTACCCAGCTTGTATTCAACATGGATGAGAACCCGGTTGTGTGCAAAAAGGCAAGGGAACTGGGGAGGGAGTTTGTTGTAAGGGTTACAGGTACTGTAGCTGAGCGAAGTAACAAGAACCTAAAGCTTCCTACCGGGGAAATTGAAATTATTGTTGCGGAGACAGAGGTTTTGAGCAAGAGCGAACTGCCACCGTTTACAATTGAGGATGAAACCGACGGGGGTGATGAGTTAAGGATGAAATACCGGTATCTTGACCTCAGAAGGGCAACGGTGAGGGATAATATTATCCTCAGGCACAGGATGGCCAGGGAGGTTCGAGCATATATGGACGGTGAGGGATTTATCGATGTAGAGACACCGGTTCTTTATAAATCGACACCTGAAGGGGCCCGCGATTATGTTGTGCCGTCACGCATACACCCCGGAGAGTTTTACGCCCTTCCGCAGTCGCCTCAAACGCTCAAGCAGCTTCTGATGGTTGCCGGATTTGACAGGTACTATCAGATTGTAAAGTGTTTCCGCGACGAAGACCTGAGGGCTGACAGGCAGCCTGAGTTTACACAGATTGACTGTGAAATGTCGTTCGTAACTCAGGATGACATACTCAATACTTTCGAAGGACTTGCAAGGCATCTTTTCAGGCAGATAAAGGGGCTGGAGTTTCCGGAACCTTTCAGGCGAATGCCCTATTCCGAAGCTCTTGCGATGTATGGTAGTGACAAACCCGACCTGAGGTTCGGCATGGAGATACATGACATTACCGGCCTGGTGAAGGGGAAGGATTTTCCGGTGTTTGATCAGGCTGATTATATCGGGTCTATATCCTGCCCCGGCGCTTCGGAATTCACCAGGAAGCAAACCGATGAGCTTACCGAATTCGTTAAACGGCCGCAGGTGGGAGCCAAAGGTCTGGTCTATATAAAATACTCGTCAGACGGTTCGGCAAAGTCGTCGGTTGACAGGTATTATTCCCCGCCTGAGCTCGAAGCACTGGTAAAAAATGCCGGTGCCAGACCGGGTGACCTGGTACTGATTCTGGCAGGCGAAAGAGGCAGTACCCTGAAAGCGCTGGGTGAGCTCAGGCTTGAGATGGGAAACAGACTGGGCTTGCGCGACAGGAGCAGGTTTGTACCCGTATGGGTAGTTGATTTCCCGCTTCTTGAGTGGGACAATGAGGCCGGAAGGTATTTTGCAATGCATCATCCCTTTACATCACCGAAACCTGAGGATTCCATGTTACTGGAATCAGACCCCGGCTCGGTAAGGGCGAATGCTTACGACCTGGTAATCAACGGTGTAGAGATTGGCGGCGGTTCGGTAAGGATATCTGACAGCAATCTTCAGAAGCAGATGTTCAGGGTTCTTGGATTCACCGATGAGGAGGCGCAGAAGCAGTTCGGGTTCCTGCTGAATGCTTTCAGGTACGGAGCCCCTCCACATGGAGGGATTGCATTCGGATTTGACCGCTGGACAGCTCTTATGGGCGGGTCGGACTCGATCAGGGATTTCATAGCGTTCCCTAAAAACAATTCGGCAAGGGATATAATGATAGATTCGCCCTCTCCGGTAACCGATACTCAACTGGATGAACTTTCGCTAAGGATAGCTGACCGGAGAAAAAGATAGGCAGTTTATCTCTTCTTTCTCAGTTTTATCAGAATCACTCCGTTTGCCCCGCGTGAACCGTACATTGAAGCGTCGGCTCCCTTCAGTATCTGAATAGAGGCAACCTCTGAGGGAGGAATGTCGCCAACATGATCGACAGGTATACCATCGACGACGAACAGCGGTTGTGTGCTTGAATTAATGCTGCTTATCCCGCGGATAGTGATTGAGGTTCCGTGTACGAATACGCCAGGCACTTCCCCCTTGATCATTTCGTAGATGTTCGTATACGACCTGAATTTGGGATTGTCTCCGTCAATGGTTCCAACCGAGGTTGTAAGGTACTTCTTTCTTATTGCACTATAGCCGACGTCGACCATTTCATCGCCATGCTCAGGTGTAAGCAGTTTGATTATGTTTGCCTTGATGAGTGTAAACCGGAATTCAGCCTGGGTTCCTATTTCGGCTTCGGCAATACCTTCATCCTGTTTCACCACATAGATCATTGCCGCTTCACCTTTGAGAGTAAGCCTGAACTCACCATTTTTATCGGTTTTCACCGGCGTTTCCCATGCGTCAATGAATATGGATGCACCTCTTACAGGTTTTCCCTCTTCATTAACAACTATTCCGCTGATTACCCGCTTCTGAACCTTCTGAGACGTGGCAGGCAGGAAGGGAACCGCGATGATGAGAATGAGAAAAAGCAGTTTTTGTTTCATGGCTTTCAGTTTTTGTCTTTGTCAATTACCTTACCAATCAATGTGGCAGAGGTGCTGTGTTCAACCAGAACATTTACATATTCACCCTTTACGATGTTGCCGGCAGGGAATACGACCACCTTATTCTGGGATGTTCTTCCGAAGAGGTGATCGGCCGATTTCTTCGATTCTCCTTCCACAAGGGCCTCAAACACCATGCCAACATCGTGTCTCTTTACCGAGGCCGATATTCGGTTCTGAAGTGTAATTATCTCATTAAGTCTCTGCTTTTTAACAGGTTCAGACACGTCGTCTTTGAGCTTTCTGGCAGCTCCGGTACCCGGGCGTTCGCTGTACGCGAACATATAGGCGAAGTCGAACCGTGCCCACTCTAGGAGGCTTAGTGTCTGGAGGTGGTCTTCCCCGCTTTCCGAACAGAAGCCTGCAATTATATCGGTTGAGATGGCACAATCGGGCAATATCCTTCTTATGGCTTCAATCCTCTCCATATACCATTCCCTTGTATACTTCCGGTTCATAAGTTTCAGAATGTTGTTGCTTCCGCTCTGAACGGGAAGGTGGATATGCCTGCATATATTGGGAAATGCGGCCATTGTTTCGAGGAGGCTGTCTGACATATCCTTGGGATGATTCGTTGAGAAACGGACCCTCAACATCGGGCTGACCGATGCCACCATCCGGAGAAGATCACTGAATGTTGTTGTGCCGTCGCCGGCTCTCCACCTGTATGAATCGACATTCTGTCCAAGCAGTGTTACCTCACGGTAGCCGTCACGGAACAGACTTTCAGCCTCGTTCAATATTGTCAGGGGATCGCGGCTGCGTTCCGCCCCCCTTACGTACGGAACCACGCAATATGAACACATATTGTTGCAGCCCCTCATAATAGATATAAAAGCGGTTACCCCGCCCTGACCGAGGCGGACAGGAGCAATATCGGCATAGGTCTCTTCGCGGGAAAGAAGCACATTAACGGCCTTATGGCCTTCCATTGCACCAGCAACAAGTGCAGGCAGTTCGCGGTAGGCATCGGGGCCCACAACAATATCGACCAGCTTGTCACTCTCCAGCAGCTTCTCTTTGAGTCGTTCGGCCATGCAGCCAATAACGCCTACTACAATTGCAGGTCTTTTCTTTTTCTCCTTCCGGAACAGGTCGAGCCGGCCCCAGATTCGTTGTTCTGCGTTTTCGCGTATTGAACAGGTATTTACAAGTATCAGTTCGGCATGCTGAATGTCACTGCATATTTCAAATCCGTTATCACGCAGCAGTGAAGCCACAACCTCGCTGTCGGCGACGTTCATCTGGCACCCGTATGTCTCAATGTATGCCTTCTTCATAGGGGGCAAAGGTATAAATAAAGGCGTAAAAGGACGTAGGGGACATAGGGGACATAGGGGACATAGAGGCGTAAATGGCGTAGTGACGTAATGGCGTAATGGCGTAAATGGCGTAAAAGGAATAAGGGGCGTTAGGGGTTCAGGTAAGGAGGCCTTTTTCGGCGAGTTTGTCGTAGAAGGTGTTGCGGTAGCTGTCGCTTACCGGGATGAGTTTTTCTCCTATTTTGATGCGGTTCCGGGTAACGTTGTCAATCTTGTCGAGTGCAACCATGTATGATTTGTGAACTCTGACGAAGTTTCCCTGAGGCAGTACCGCTTCGAGTTTTCTGAAATTCTGGAGCGTCATTATTTTCATAGTACGTGCGATTATCCTAAGGTAGTCACCCTGTCCTTCAATATAGAGGATGTCATCGATGGCGATTTTCTGAAGCCTGTTTTCTGTTTTTACGAAGATATACCGGCCGGTTTTATGTACCTGTAGTGAGTCGGTGGCCAGAGAGGCTGATTTTTCACGTGAAGATATTCTGTTATAAACCCTGTCGACCGATTTTACGAACCGTTCGAAGCTGACCGGTTTCAGCAGGTAGTCGGCAACTTCAAGTTCGAATCCCTCAACAGCGTATGAGTCGTATGCCGTAATGAATATAACCTCAGGTTTCACCTTAAGGGCATGTACAAGCTGGATGCCGGTAAGTCCCTCCATTTCGATATCGAGAAAGATAAGATGTATCTGGTTGTTTTTCAGGAAGTCGATGCATTCAATCGCATTGTCGAAAGTGCGCAGCAGTTTGAGGAACGGGATTCGAGATGCATAATCGGTAATTATATCCAGTGCAAGTGGTTCATCATCAATGGCAATGCAGTTGAGTATCATAGCCGGGATTTTTTGGATTTCTAACAATTGATTTCGAGCGATACCGTGTATTTTGAGCTTGTGCGGTTAATACGCAGGTCGTGGCATCCGGGGTATAGCAGTTCGAGCCGTCTGCGGGTATTTTGCATACCGATTCCGTTTTCACTGCTTTCGGTGCCGGGAATTTTTTCGAGAGTGAAGTTAGTAACAGTGAACCTGAGTCTTTTGCCTTTTGCCGAAAGCCTGATTTCAATTCCGGGGTTCGGAACCCTTTTTTTGCCATGCTTGAAGGCGTTTTCGACGAATGAAAGCAGCAGCATCGGGGGTATGGTATAGCCGCTGGTTTCGCCTTCCGCGATGAAAGAAACAAATTCAGGGTCTCTTAGCCTCAGTTTCTCCAGTTCCAGATAGTTTCGCAGGTGTTCGAGTTCCTTCCCGAGTGGCACTTTTTCGGCCTTTGAATCATAGAGCATGTATCTCATGATATCGGCAAGTTTCATAAGGGCTGCAGGTGCTTCGTCCGATTTTTTATAGACCAGGGAGTAGATATTATTCAGTGTGTTGAAAAAGAAATGCGGATTGAGTTGTGTCTTAAGAAGTTCCAGTTCCATCCGGTGTTCCTGCAGAAGCATCTCCGCATTTTGCCGCCTCTCGTTGTACCATTTTATAGAGATGTTGATGAAGATGGCAAAAAGGGTATAGATAACAATGTTGATAAAGTCGGAGAGATAGTAGACGGATGAATAGATATTGTACTTTTCGAGACCAAGTCCGAACCGGTGGTCAATTACAATTGTCTTGCCGATTTTTATAAACCACAGAAAGAGTACCGAAGCGATAAAAATCACAATATTCCTTGTCATTTTCTTTGAGGAACCAAGGGTTGCCGGAACGATAAAGAGATATATAAAGTAGAAGACAATGGCATAATAGAGCTGTGTGACTATCTGGAAGAATACCAGGCTACCGGTAATTTGTGATTTGTATGTAAGTACCAGAATGCAGGGGACGATAAAGCTTATGGCCCAGAATGCGAGGTGAATCAGTATTACGGAACTTCGTCTCATACGGGTATTATGGCGCTATAAAAAGGTCAAAATAAACCAAAAAGGACGGTGATGCAAAACATATTCGGCAACATACAGGCAAATGACTGTAATCTGCCCCGTCTTCGGGGTGAGCCGGACGAGAGGCACGTTATAATCTGTGAAATTGCCACAATGAACGGTGTATTGCCAGGCCGGGAGTGATTAGTGATTTTACCCTTTACCGGAGCGGGTTCACAGATTAGATTTTTCAGTTATATGATTCCTGTGGAAATTTGGGTCAGTTTATTATCAGAGAAATCGCCATAATTATCAGAAACCAGAAAGCCATGAGAATGAAATTATTATCAACACTTGCTCTGTTAACAGTTACCACTACCCTGTTAACATACGGACAGATGCAGAGAACCGGGGTCATCAGGGGAAGGGTACTCTATTCATCCACAGGCAACCCCTTTGCGAATGTTACCGTCGCGGTTTATTCATTGCCCGATTCGGCACTGGTTAGTGGAACTGCCACAGACCAGTCGGGTGAGTTTACAGTCGGGCCGGTAATTGAGGGCAGCTACTATATTAAAATATCCTTTATCGGATACAGAACAAACAGTTTTGCCTTCACTATCAGAAAGGACGTGCCTGAGACCGACCTTGGAGAGTTCTCACTTACGGAGGAATCGGGTGATGCCGGAACCGTTACTGTTACTGCGGTCCGGCCCCAGGTTATATACGAAAATGACAAGAAGATTGTGCGGGTTGATGAGTTCCGTAAGGCAGGAGCGGCGAACCTTACACAGGTGCTTGAGAACATTCCGTCGGTAACAACCGACCCTGAGGGCAATGTTCTGCTTCGTGGCAGCTCAAGGTATACACTTCTGATTGATGGCAATCCGGCACCGGCAACTGGTACCAACCTGTTGCGTCAGATCCCTGCCGAGATGGTTGAAACCATTGAGGTGATGACAAATCCTTCAGCAAAGTACGATCCGGATGGTTCGGCAGGTATTATCAACCTGATTCTAAAGAAACAGACACAGGCAGGCTTTAATGGTATGGCTTCGGTGATGGGCGGTTTGGGGGGCAAATACAGCGGAGATATCCAGCTGAACTACAGGAAGGGTAAGGTTAACATCTTCGGGGGTGTAACAGGCATGATATACAACACCGACGTGGATCTGAATATTTCGAGGGAGACCACGCTTCCGTCAGGTGACCTGAAGATGGACTCCTATGTATTTCAGGATGTAAATGTCAGAACCCTCAATTACAACATAGGGACAGACATAACCCTCAGCGACAGGAACACCCTGACCATTTCAGGCCGTTTCGGCCCGATAAGGCAATCGGTAGGATTATCAACCCGTATATCAAGAGACTTTTCCGGAGACCCGTCGGAGGTCTATTACCTGCATAAGAATGATATTACACTTGATGGTCTTTTCTACAGTCCGATCGTTAATTTCAGCCACAACTTCAAAAGAAAGGGTGAGAAGTTGTCATTCAACCTTTTTGCGGGTGGTTTGAATGGTGATATAATCCAGTCTCTCGATGAGGTGGTTACTGATAATTCATGGAAGATTCCTTCGGGAGACCATGACCTCCGCAAGTCGGTACTCGGGCTCGATATTACCGATATGAGGGTTAAATCGGACTATACCAGACCGGTTGGCGACAAGTCGAAGCTCGAGCTCGGGCTACAGTACTCAGGTCTGACAGAGAATAACAGCAACGACTTCACGAATTATGATAATGTTGCAGGTGTATGGGTTACCGACCCCGTATACAGTAATGAGTTTACATACAGCATGGATGTGCTGAGTGGTTATACAACCTGGTCATCAACTGCAGGAAAGTTTAACTATCAGGCTGGGTTAAGAGGTGAGTATACAGACAGGTTGATTGATCAGATTACCATGGGGGAGGAGTTTGCTTACAGGAAGTTCAGTCTCTTTCCATCCCTCCATCTGACAAGGGTACTCACAAAGGGCCAGCAGATGCAGTTAAGCTATTCAAGGAGAATAAACCGGCCCGGAAGGAATGTTCTTAATCCGTTTCCCCAGTTTGTTGATGATCAGACCATTGTTAAGGGGAATCCGGAGGTGAGCCCTGAGTTCACAGGTTCGTTTGAACTCAACTATCAGAAGCAGTCGGGGGTGGGAATGTACTCGGTTGAGACATTCTACCGCCGTTCACGCGACCTTATTGCGAGTCTGGTTGAGGTTGACAACGATGGTCGTCTTTACCTTACATCGGGTAATTCAGGAGTATCGCACTCGGCGGGAGGAGAACTCACGGCTAACCTGCAACCCGTCAGCTGGCTCAGGCTGATGGCTTCAGGAAGCCTCTATTATTATCAGCTTGTTGACGGGAATATGGCAGAGGGGGCCGATGACAATACAGTAACATGGAGCACGAATACGAATGCCATCTTCCTGCTCACAAAAACAACACGGTTTTCACTGTCGGGTATCTACACAGGTCCATCAATTAATATACAGGGGAGAACCAGTGGTGCCTTTATGCTGAACGCCGGACTCAATCAGGGTTTGATGAAGCAGAAGCTGAACCTGAGCCTTGGTTTCAGGGATGTTCTGGCTTCCTACAGGATAAAGAGTACATCGGCAGGCAATAATTTCAAGGTCAACACAATTGTTATACCCGAGCCCAGGGTTCTGACCCTTACGGTTACCTATAACTTCAATAATTACCAGAGAAGGTCTGATCAGCAGGAGTCGATGGATATGAATCTGATAAGGTAGTTTTCAGTTTTCGGTTTTCTTTACCAGAGTCTGGTTCGTAAATCATACGTAACCGGACTCTGCTTTTCCGGCCTTCTGGTTTGAGCCTCTGCCACTGAAGCAATGGCAAGAGTTTTGAACTAACTGGCGGAATTACTACTTTTGGGGTTGAACCAGACAGAGGCATGATGGGAAGGATAATTTTGACAGTCGCGGCAATATTGATTGCTGTGGCAGCGTGCAACAGGGATGATGAGGATTTCCTATGGGAGTATTTTGCAGGGCAGGGGACTGCATGGTTCCTTACGGCAACCCCTGACTCGGGGTATATAAGTGCAGGCGATGTCGGAGGGAAACCATACCTGATGAGGAGCAGCAGAACCGGGTCGAAGGTTTACAGCTACAGTGCTGAAGATCAGGGTGCCTATAAATCGGTTATGTTCGATACGGCATACTGCATTGCAGCGGGAGGATCGGACGGGGAATTGATACTTGCGAGAGTCGATAACCAGGGGCAGCTGATATGGGAAAAAAGAGTATCCTCTGAAATATACGTTACGGAGGTTTTTCTTTTCGCCAGTGAGGTTGGCGGTGAGATTGTGGCGCTGTGCGGAAGCGGTCCTGATGATTCCACCGGGTTGGCATCGGGCCTTATGAAGGTGGTTTTTGATACTTCCGGGGCTGTTCTTACGGAGGTAACCCGGACAGAGAGCGATTTCTTCAGGATTTCAGGGGCAGTGATGAATGCCGATGGCGGTTTCATGGTGGCGGTAACCAAAGCCACCGGTACAGCCAGGCCAAAGGCTCTTGCCGTAAAGGTTGATCAGTCGCTGGCCACCATCAGGGAGAGGGAGCTGGCCAACAACCCTTTATATGGTGCGGCATCGCTAAGTCTGACCGACTCGGATGCAGGTGATTATTTTGTGGGAGGAAGAACTGAACTGCAGTTTGAAGGTCAGTTACTGATGAATTCCTTCGCGGCTTTAATCACACCAACCGGTACTGTCATATGGAAGAAGTACCCTGAAAACTCAAATGAAGCAACCGCCCTGATCGGAAAAGGCAACAACGGACTCATTTACGTTCTTAACCGCAATTGTTTTATAGTTAATATTCTGAATGAAACCGACGGTTCGGAGTACAGGCATATAAGGTTTTTCGATGCATGCGACTCTTACGATACCGGCAGAAAGGCCGAGTCGTTTATTATCAACTATGCGGGAAATCTTCTGATAGCCGGCAGTAACTCGGGGAAATACTACCTGGCGCTTAAACCCGTTATTGATGAATAAAAAAAAGATTAAATTCGCGCCATGAAATGGATTCCCGCTATCCTGGCATCGCTGGTGCTTGCCCAGTCGGCTGTATCGCAGGGCATTATCAGAACAACAGACCTGATGAACAAGACATCGCAGGGAGCCGACAGGGGAGAGATGTTTATATTTCACGATGCTGCCATAGATACTCTTATAAGCCGGCATATTGAGTCGAACAGGATAGCCGGTGCGATTGACGGTTACCGTATCCAGGTTTTCCGGAAAGCGGGTACGACTGCGCGCGATGAGGCAGCAAAGGTAATGGCCAGGGTTATCAATGAGTTTCCCGATCTTAAGGCATATTACGAATTTGAGAGCCCGAACTTCTTTATAGTGAGGATAGGCGACTTCAGGACAAGGATAGAAGCAACCCGTGTACTGGCAAGGGTAAGGGGTACTTTCGGCGACTCATACCTGGTAAGACAGAAAATTAACCTGCCGGAAAAAACCGATTGAGAGATGAGTGAACCATTAAAGCATGAATGCGGGATTGCAATGCTCAGATTGCTGAAGCCCGCCGAGTACTACATTGGTAAATACGGCACCCCTGCCTATGGTTTGCGGAAGATGTACCTTATGATGGAGAAACAGAGGAACCGCGGGCAGGATGGTGCAGGGCTGGCCGGACTCAAGATGAATGTTCCGCCGGGTAAGAGGTACATTTACCGGCAGAGGTCGAACAAGAGTGATTCGATAAATGAGATATTCACCAGGATTTATGATGATATAAAGGGATTTGCCGGCTCGGGCGCGAAGTTTGCCGACAGTGCCACATTCATCAGGGAGGAGATGCCCTTTGTTTGTGACATCTACCTGGGGCACCTCCGGTACGGTACATTCGGCAACTACAACATCGATTATGTGCATCCGGTAACCCGCGAAAACAACTGGAGGTCGCGAACCCTCATTCTTGCCGGAAACTTCAATCTTACAAACGTTGACGAAATATTCAACCATCTGGTTGAGATAGGTCAGAACCCTGTCGATTTCTCCGATACCGTAACAATTCTCGAGAATATAGGCCACTTCCTTGATGAAGAGAATGAGAGGCTTTACAGGGAGTATAAATCGCAGGGGTACTCAAAGAAGGAGATAACCCCGATGATTGAACGTGACCTCAACCTGCCGGCAGTGCTTGAGCGTGCGGCCCACAGGTGGGACGGTGGTTATGCCATGGCAGGCATAACAGGGTCGGGAACCGGTTTTGTCCTGCGCGATCCGTCGGGAATCAGGCCTGTGTTTTATTACCATGACGATGAAATTGCGGTTGCCGCATCGGAGAGGCCTGTTATTCAGACAGTGTTCAGGAAGAAGACTGCCGACATAATGGAGCTTGACCCGGGTAAGGCACTGGTAATATCTGCCGGAGGCAAGGTTTCGGTTGAGAAGATACTTGAGCCGGTGGCAATGGGGAAATGCTCATTTGAGAGGATATATTTTTCGAGGGGGACAGATAAAAGCATCTACAGGGAGAGAAAGATGCTGGGTGAACTTCTGACCCCTGCCGTTCTTGATGCCGTGGGCCATGATATTGAGAATACTGTTTTCTCATACATTCCAAATACAGCCGAGAGTGCGTTTTTCGGCCTTGTCAAGGGACTTGAGGATTATCTCAACAGGCTGAAGGTAGAGACAATCATTGGAAAGGGCACCGGGATATCGAGGGAGGAGCTTGACCGGCTGATGTCGGTCCGGCCGAGGATAGAGAAAATAGCAGTAAAGGATGCAAAACTTAGGACTTTTATTACTGAGGACAAGACAAGGAACGACCTGGTGGGCCATGTATACGATGTTACATATGGAGTGGTAAGGCGTGGAATTGATAACCTGGTTGTACTTGATGATTCAATTGTTCGCGGCACTACCTTAAAAAACAGCATTATACGTATTCTTGACGGGCTCGACCCCAAACGACTTGTTATAGTATCATCATCACCACAGATAAGGTATCCCGACTGTTACGGCATTGACATGGCCAAGCTTGGCGATTTCATTGCTTTCAGGGCTGCCATTGAATTACTGAATGAAAGAGGCATGGCTTCGCTAATAGATGAAGTGTACCAAAGGGCGATGGGGGAACTTGAGAAGCCGGCTGCGGAGATGGAAAATGTGGTGAAGATGATATATGCTGGTTTCACCGATGAGGATATCTCATCGAAGATAGCCATGATGCTTCGTACTCCTGAAATTACCACCGAAGTTAAGATTGTTTACCAGACCATTGAAAACCTTCACCGGTCCTGCCCTGATCATACCGGCGACTGGTATTTCTCGGGTGATTACCCGACAGCCGGAGGTAACAGGGTGGTAAACAGGTCGTTCGTTAATTTTATTGAGGGAATTGATAAGCGGGCCTACTGAAAGGACTTATCTCAACCGATCGGGTCGAACTCAAAATTATCGCGGTAAGAGGCCAGGTGCCTGTCAATCTTTTCCACATAAATATCTCTTACCGTAATCATAATTCCGGTTTCCTCCACATGTCCGAAGTGGTGGTTAATGAAGGTTCCGAATGTCCTCATTGTCGGTGAGAGATTCATGTAAGCGTTAAAAAGGGGGGGGATATTTTCACCCAGCTTTCGCACCTCAGCCTGCAGTGTTTTATAATCATCCCTGTACCCTGAGTTGAAAAGTCTTTTCATCTCCTCCTCATGGATATCGATGAATACAGGTTCCCTGGGCACTACCAGTTGTTCGGTGTCGCCGAAGTGCTTACGCATGAAGAAAAGTATCATGTCCCTTGCTCTCTGGTTATAATGAGGGTACATAGTCACTTTGCCGAACATATACCTTATGTGAGGGGTTTCAATAACAATTGCTCCGAGGCCGTCCCACAGGTTATCGAGAGAGAAGAGGCTTTTTCTGCCCATGGCTTTAGACTGGTATTCGGGCTGAACGAATGATCGACCCAGTTCCATAAGGTACGGGAAGAACTCGGTAATGAATCTGTCGGAGAAGTTGAAATATGGCCAGGAGGCCAGCCGTCTGATATCAGTAACCGGTTTTTCGGGGTTATTTATTATGAAACGGTAACCGCCCACTATTTCAAGGTTGTCGGGGTCCCATACAATAAGCTGGCTGTGAGGATGATCGGGGTCAGTGTCGAAACTGTCTATATCGATCGGGTGCCCGGTTCCGCCACCGGCATGCCTGAAGGTATGTTCCCTGACTCTTCCCACCTCTCTCATTAAAACCGGAGAATCGGGACCGGTAAAAAGATAAACCTCGTTATTGCCGTTGTTGGTGGAGCGCAATAGTCTCCCCCGAGTCAGTTCGGCTTTAATCTCCTCAACCGGAGCGCGTTCTGCAATTCCTTCCATACAGGTCAGTTAGTCCTTTTTCACCATTTGGTCGGCATAAGATGCCAGAGTATATGTTTTCTTCTTCATCCATTCGGCCCACTCCGAGGCGCTTTTTGCTTTGCCGAAAGTTTGCCAGGGTACCGGTTTCCCGAAAACAATGATTAACTCTTTCCCTTTCTGCCTGAACATTTCGTCGGCAAGATAGAGCATTTCGATATTTGTTTTTATACCCAGCAACGTGCGCATGTTGGCAAGTGAATAGAAGAAACCGGAGTTTCGGCCTGAGAAGTAAACGGGAATTATATCGCGCTGGTGCCAGACAGCCTTGGCTATGAAACTCTTTTGCCATCTGAGGTCGTATATTTTCCCCCGACGGCGGCGCGAGCATAAACCAGCAGGAAAATAGATAATCTGACTGTCTGATGCATAGGCGTTATCAATTTCCCTTACAGATTCGCGGCCCTGGGTGCCATGTTTGTTTACGGGAAGAAATATTCCCGAGAGGTTCCTGAGGTTAAGAAGCAAATCGTTAACCGGGAATTTCACCGATGGGTAGTGTTTTGAAACCTCATTGATGAAAACCAGACCGTCGAGTCCTCCGAGAGGATGATTCGATGCCAGAATATATCTTCCTGACTGTGGCAGGTTTTCGGTCCCCACGGCCCGGTATGAAATTCCCATGTAGCTGAGAACTGCAGAAACGAAATCGTTGTCGTGAAGATGTCCGTATTCTGAAAGGATCACATTAATCTCCTCCTGGTGAAGTATTCTCTCGAGGTAGCGTACTAAAAAGCCGGGCATCCTTCTTCCAAGGCCCGGACTCTTGGAAATAATCACATTTCGTACGTCGATTCGCTGAGGATCACCCATAAGACTGTTGCCGGATAATGATTGACCGGACTGTTGCGGACAAAGGTAATTAAAAACCCGACAGAGTCAATTACCGGTTTGCAGGTGAATGAAATCAATGGTTTTCGTTTGATGGACAAGTGTACCGGTGATAAAAGTTATTAACAAAGTGGAAAAAAATGGGATAAAGTGGAGTAAAGTGGGTAAAAATATATATTTTAGCGTTTTAAAATCACCGGCAGTTATGGCCACATTCATAGGCGATTATCCGTGCAGGGCTGACGAGAAGGGGAGGGTAATTCTTCCGGCAGCATTCAAGAAGCAGATGCCATCGGCGTCGGAGGATCGCTTTGTGATAAGGAAGGACATTTTTGAGGATTGTCTTGTGCTTTACACCCTTGATGACTGGAATCTGCAGCTGGAGAAGATACGGAGCAGGATAAATCCCTACAACAGGGAGCATAACAGGTTTCTGAGGAATTTCTTTATGGGGACGGCCGAGGTTACCCTTGACGGCAGCAGCCGGCTTCTGATACCCAGGAGGCTTCTTGAGATGGCCGGTATACTGAAGGATGTTATTATGGCCGGTCAGGACGGACGTATTGAGATATGGCCTGAAGAGCGATATGCATCGGCATCGATGCAGCCTGGTGATTTTGCTGATCTAGCCGAGAGGTTGCTTGGCGGAGGACCACTTCAAACCGACTAGCGATGGTGTATCATTTACCTGCCTTGCTCAAACAGAGTGTTGACGGGCTTGAGATACGGCCCGGAGGGGTTTACGTCGACGCAACATATGGAGGAGGCGGGCATTCGGCCGAGATCCTCCGCAGGCTTTCCGGCGGCAGGCTGATAGCTTTTGATCATGATGATGATGCCCGGGTTAACGTATCAGAAGACATCAGGTTTACCCTGCTGACCCAGAATTTCAGGTTTTTGCGTAATAATCTTGCATATCTGGGGGTAGAAGAGATTGACGGGATAATAGCTGATCTCGGGGTTTCGTTTCATCAGTTTGACACTGCGGAGCGTGGCTTTTCGTTCAGGTTTGACGGGCCTCTTGACATGCGGATGAACCGGAGAGGACCGGTTACGGCGGCCATGGTGCTGAACACTTTTACCGAGGAGCGGCTTGCCGGCATATTGTACCGTTACGGTGAGATAACCAACTCGAGAGCTGTTGCCCGGGCTCTTGTTGCAGCCCGTTCAGAATCGCCGTTTGCGGTAACGGGCGATCTGCTCATGTCGGTGAAGGCCCTGGTTCCCCCGAAGAGTGAGAACAAGTTTTACGCGAAGATATTTCAGGCCCTGCGGATAGAGGTTAACTGTGAGCTTGAGTCGCTGAAGGAGATGTTGGTTCAGGCTGGCGGCATGCTTAAGTCAGGTGGGCGCATGGTGGTGATAACATATCATTCGCTTGAGGACAGGCTGGTGAAGAATTACATGCGCAGCGGGCTGTTCACGGGCGAGAGTGAAAAGGATTTTTTCGGAAATGTGAATGTCCCTTTCAGGGTATTGACCAGGAAGGCTGTTGTTGCTGATGACGAAGAGGTTGAACGCAATCCGAGAGCCAGGAGTGCAAGGCTAAGGATAGCAGAGAAGCTTTAGGGATGGAGAAGAAGAGTGTGAATAGTGCTGCGGGCAGGAAAAAGCCGGGCTTCATGAAGGAGGTTATGAGCGGCAGCCTGCTTTCCGACCGGATTATACTGAAGAACCTGGGTTACATTGTATTCCTGGCGTTTCTGGGGGCGCTATACATTGCCAACAGGTTTCATGCGGAGGATATGGTACGAAAGACTACAAGGCTTCAGAACGAGGTTAGAGAATTAAGGTCAGATGCCCTTTCAACATCGGCTGAACTGATGAAGGCATCGAGGCAATCGGAGGTGCAGCGCCTTGTGAGGGAGCGTGGACTGGGTCTGGAGGAGCTCACCGAACCTCCGTTCAGAATAGTTATAAAGAATTAGCAGGCAATGTCGAAGCGTGATGAGATAATACTTAAGAGCGGGATCGTTTACCTGGTGGTTGTGCTCCTGGCGATAAGTGTTATTGTGCGCATTCTCATACTTCAGTTTGTTCAGAGGGAGAGGTGGGAAACAATGGGTGAGTCATTCATGTTCAGGAAGGATGTGATAGTGGCTGACCGGGGAGACATACTTACCGGTGATGGCAGGATACTGGCAAGTTCGGTACCCTATTACACCCTTTACATGGATACCCGCAGCACGGGGATGGCTGATTCGGTATGGGCGAATGGAATTGACGGACTTTCGGCCGGCATGTCACGGATTTTTGGTGACAGGAGTGCTGCGGCATGGAAATCCGACCTTACGGCAGCCCGGAAGCGGGGAGAGAGGTATTATCTGATAAAGAGACATGTGAGCCACACCGACCTGAAGAGGGTTCGTCAGCTTCCCATTTTCCGCAAGGGTCGTTACCAGGGCGGACTTGTGGCCAGTCCCGAGAACCGGAGGATACTACCCAACTCAGAGCTGGCAGCCAGAACAATAGGCTATCTGACTGAAGGCAGCAGTGGAAATATTGTCGGCCTTGAAGGAGCCTTTGAGAGGGATCTTTCGGGCACAAACGGATCGGTGATAATGCAAAGGCTGACAGGCGGTGACTGGTTGCCGGTAAGCGATGGCAGGGAGGCAAAGATGCGCGATGGCAACGATATTATCACGACAATTGATCTTGATTTGCAGGATGTTGCCCACAGCGCACTTCAGAACCAGTTGAGGAAGCACAATGCCAGTCACGGCACGGCAGTGCTGATGGAGGTAAAGACCGGCGATATCAAGGCCATTGCCAATCTGGAACTGAAGGAGGGAAGGTACAGGGAAACCTATAACTATGCTGTTGGGGAGAGCACGGAACCCGGGTCGACTTTCAAACTTCCGGCCCTGATGGCTGCACTTGAACACGGGTCGGTTGATCTTGACGATATTGTTGATACCGGGAACGGCACGATCAGATTCTACAATAAGGTAATACGAGATACAAGGCAGGGCGGATATGGAAAGCTTACCGTCCAGGAAGTTTTTGAGTTGTCATCGAATGTTGGCACCTCGAAGATCATATATGAAACCTTCAGGGAGATACCCCGTGTATTTGTTGACCGCCTCTATGCCATGAAGCTGAATGAAAAGCTGAACCTTCAGATTCGCGGGGAGGGGTCGCCACTGATAAGGTATCCCGGTGACAAATTATGGTCGGGGCTTTCGCTGCCGATGATGTCGCACGGTTATGAAGTTCAGCAAACTCCGTTGCAGATACTTACTTTCTATAATGCGGTTGCCAACAACGGCAGGATGGTAAGGCCGCGGTTTGTCACGGCGGTTTCGTACCATGGCGAGGTACTAAGGGAGTTCCCGGTTGAGGTTATAACACCGTCGATATGTTCCCGGCCGACTATTGCCAAGGCAAGGAAGATGCTTGAAGGGGTTGTTGAGAAAGGTACCGCTACTAACCTGAAAAATTCGAACTACCGGATTGCCGGCAAGACAGGGACTGCCCAGATTGCAAATGAGAAATACGGATACCGCACAGGGTCGGGAGTTTCGTACCAGGCTTCATTCGTTGGGTATTTCCCCGCCGACAATCCCCTCTACTCGTGTATTGTGGTGGTAAATGCGCCGTCGAATTCGGTCTATTACGGGAACCTGGTAGCCGGACCGGTATTTAAGGAGATTGCTGATAAGGTTTACGCAAAATACTTCTACAGGTTTCATGATATTGATGAGCGGGAAGAAGAAGCCGGGCCTGGTCATGCAATGGTCCCTCCTCTTGGCGGGGGCTATGGTGATGATGTTGTAAGGATAATGCGGGAGTTCCGTCTCAACCACACCAGGATACCACCGGCAGGGTGGATGGGGGCAGGCCGTCAGCATATTGATACACTGAGGCTGAGACCTATTCAGGTGGAAGATGGTGTTGTGCCCGATCTGAGGGGTGTAACACTAAGGGATGCACTTCACATACTTGAAAACGCAGGATGGTATGTAAAGTACAACGGAAGCGGCAGGGTCTCAAAACAGAGTCCAGCTGCAGGAACCAGGCTGCAAAAGGGCCTGGCTGTATACCTCGAACTTGTGATATGAAAGTTTTAGACGAAATATTGAATGGTATAGAGGTAATAAGGGTCTCCGGCGATACCCGGGTAATGGTAAGTTCCATTACATCCGATTCGGGTAAGGCGGGAACCGGGGCTGTTTTTGTGGCTGTGAAGGGAACGCGCACAGATGGTCATCTTTTTATTAATCAGGCTGTTAGTTCGGGGGCTGTGGTGGTTGTGTGTGAAAAGGCCCCACCTGAGGGCTTCCCGGGCGTGGTTACGGTTACCGTTCCTGACAGTGCTGCAGCGCTGGGGTATATGGCATCGGCCTTCTGGGGTAACCCTTCGGCTTCGCTGAGGCTTGTTGGGGTTACGGGAACCAATGGTAAGACAACAATAGCGACTCTTCTCTACCGGATGTTTACGGAGCTGGGCTACAAGTGCGGATTATTGTCGACCGTTTGCAATTATGTTCACGAAAGGCAATACGAAGCGAGCCATACCACTCCCGATCCGGTTGCGCTGAATGGCATTCTGGCTGAGATGGTTGACGCCGGTTGCGAATATGCATTTATGGAGGTTAGTTCGCATGCATCCGATCAGAAAAGGATTGCCGGCATTGAGTTTTCGGGTGGCATTTTTACAAACCTTACCCATGATCACCTCGATTATCATAAGACGTTTGATAATTATCTGGCAGCAAAGAAGAGATTTTTTGACGGATTGGGCAGCAGGGCATTTGCGCTGGTAAACGCCGACGACCGCAACAGCAGGGTTATGATTCAGAACTGCAGGGCCGCAGTTCACAGCTATTCGCTCACACGACTGGCAGAATACAGGGCTTCGGTGTCGGAGCTGAGGCTCGATGGCATGAGTCTTAACATAGGTGGCAGGGAGGTATGGACTCCTTTTCTGGGCGGATTCAACGCCTCCAACCTGCTAGCCGTGTATGCCGCTTCACGTCTGCTGGGCGCGGCTGAAGAAGAGGCTTTGAGGGTACTGAGCGCCCTGACACCAGTGGCAGGGCGGCTTGAGATTATAAGGTCGGAAGAAGGGATTACGGGCCTTGTCGATTATGCGCACACACCCGATGCGCTAAAGAATGTAACCGATACAATCAACAGGGTCAGGATGGGATCGGTGAAACTGATAACGGTGATTGGGGCAGGCGGAGACAGGGACAGGACCAAGCGACCTCTGATGGCTTCGATAGCTGCTGCTGCAAGTGATGTGCTGATACTCACAAGCGATAATCCGCGCACCGAGGATCAGGAGAGGATACTTGATGAGATGGAGGCGGGGCTCAACTCTGTACTGAGGAAGAAAATGATGCGCATTGCCGACCGCCGGAGCGCAATAAGGACCGGTGTCAGGCTGGCCGTACCGGGAGACATTGTACTGGTTGCAGGCAAGGGGCACGAGACCTACCAGGAGATAAACGGGATCAGGCATCATTTTGATGACCGCGAAGAGCTGAGAAATGCATTCAGGGACTTAAACCTTTAGGGAACCATGCTATACCACCTTTTCAAATACCTTAACAGCGTAGTTGACCTTCCCGGAGCCGGGTTGTTCAATTACATTTCGTTCAGGGCGGCAATGGCAGTGATTGCTTCACTGCTGATATCACTCCTGATAGGGAGGCGGATAATCAATTATCTGCAAATGAAGCAGATAGGAGAAGTGGTTCGTGATCTTGGGCTTGAGGGGCAGTACCGGAAGGAGGGTACGCCATCGATGGGGGGGATAATAATAATCGTTTCAATTGTTTTTCCGGTACTACTTTTTGCCCGGCTCGACAATATCTACATAATACTGATGCTGGTCACAACAATCTGGCTGGGATTCATAGGGTTCCTTGACGACTACATAAAGATTTTCAGGAAGAAAAAGGATGGTCTGGCAGGCAGGTACAAGATACTTGCGCAGGTGATTGTGGGGTTGGTTGTTGGGGTAACACTCTACTTCAGCGATCAGGCCGTGGTTCGTGAGATAGTTCCCGGTTCCGCCATTCAGGAGGAGGTCACGCCTGTTTCGCAGGACTACGGGCAGGAGGATAACAGGTTTGTTTACAGGGATGTAAAGACCACCCGTACAACTATTCCATTTATTAAGAACAATGAGTTTGATTATGCCTGGCTGATACCATTCGTCAGGAAGGAGAACAGGCAGATATGGGGATGGTTTGTTTTTGTGGTGATGGTAATTGTTGTTGTGTCGGCTGTGTCGAACGGAGCAAACCTTACCGATGGGCTTGACGGCCTGGCGACGGGGACCTCGGCGATCATAGGAGTTACTCTTGGCATTCTGGCATATGTATCGGGTAACATCATTTACTCTGAATACCTTAATATAATGTACATTCCTGACAGCGGTGAGCTGGTGATTTTTGCCAGTGCCTTCATAGGAGCAGCCATAGGGTTTCTGTGGTATAACAGCTATCCGGCACAGGTGTTCATGGGCGACACAGGCAGTCTGGCCATTGGTGGTATAATAGCGGTAATGGCCATAATACTGAGGAAGGAACTTCTCATTCCTGTGCTGTGCGGGATATTCTTTGCCGAGAGCCTGTCGGTAATGATACAGGTTTTCTGGTTCAGGAGAACGAAGAGGAAGTATGGAGAGGGGCGCAGGGTTTTCCTGATGGCGCCCCTGCATCATCATTATCAGAAGAAGGGATTTCCGGAGTCGAAAATTGTTGTCAGGTTCTGGATTGTTGCCATTATGCTGGCAGTATTGAGTGTTGTAACTCTGAAAGTGAGGTAATTCGATTATTGAGACCGGCAATGAAGAATAGGATTGTGATACTCGGGGCAGGTGAGAGCGGTGCAGGCAGCGCGGTGCTGGCAAAGTCGAAAGGCTTTGATGTTTTTGTTTCCGACAGCGGGCCGGTTAAGGAGAAATACGCCACCCTGCTGAATGATAATGCCATACCATTCGAGGAGGGATCTCACACTGCGGAATTGATACTAAACGCCGGTGAAATAATAAAGAGTCCGGGTATACCCGATACGGCTCCAATTATGATGAGGATTATTGAAACCGGTATACCGGTTGTTTCGGAGATAGAGTTTGCAGGGCGCTACACTTCAGCAGTAAAGATCTGTATTACCGGAAGCAATGGCAAAACCACCACCACAAACCTTATATACCATATTCTGAAGAGGGCAGGCCTTAAGGTAGCCATGACGGGCAATGTGGGGAATAGTTTTGCACTGGCCGTACTGGAGGGTGGTTATGACTACCATGTAATAGAGCTGAGCAGTTTCCAGCTTGATAACATGTACAGTTTCAGGGCAGATATTGCGGTGCTGATGAATATTACTCCCGACCATCTCGACAGGTATGGCTACAAAATGCAGAACTATGTTGACTCGAAGTTCAGGGTAACCAACAATCAGGGTACTGAGCAGCACTTCATATACTGCGCCGATGATGCGGTAATTAAGGCGGAGCTTGCAAAGAGGGAGCTTACAGCCAGGCTGTTGCCGTTTTCGCTTCAGGAGAGCGGAGGCATGGCAGCATACATTGAGAATGATGAGATAGTGATTGATTATAACCAAATAACCAGGCTTATGACCATGCATGATCTGGCACTAAAAGGCCGGCACAACACCTACAATTCTATGGCAGCAGCCATAACTGCCAAGGTTCTCAACATCAGGAAGGAGACCATAAGGGAGAGCCTTTCCGACTTTCAGGGGGTTGAGCACCGTCTGGAGCAGGTACTGACGGTTTGCGGTATCAATTTCGTGAACGACTCGAAGGCAACGAATGTGAATTCAACATGGTATGCCCTTGAGTGCATGCCTGCGGGCATTGTATGGATCGCGGGAGGCATAGATAAGGGCAATGACTATTCGGAGCTGAACGAACTGGTAAGGCAGAAGGTAAAGGCGATTGTTTGTCTTGGCAGGGACAACCGGAAGATTATCAAGGCATTTACCGAAGCAGTTCCCACCATTGTTGAGACATTGTCGATGGAGGAGGCTGTAAGGTCGGCCTATTATCTGGCCCGGAAGGATGATACCGTTCTTCTCTCGCCAGCCTGCGCCAGCTTTGATTTGTTCAACAATTACGAGGACAGGGGCAGGCAGTTCAAGCAGGCCGTAAGGAATCTTTAGTCAATTAATCAGCGAAGGCTATGGAACGGTTCAGGCTGGTAAATCTATTCAAGGGAGACCGTGGCATATGGGCAATGGTGGTGTTGTTCATGTTTTACAGTCTGCTGGCCGTTTACAGCTCATCGGTTAGTGTTGCGTTCCACAGTTACGGTGGTAATACCGGGTATTTTCTTCGCAGCCAGTTGTTGATGCTGTTTTTCGGGCTCATAATAATCATAATCACGAGCCACCTTAACTATAAGATTTATTCAAGTCTGGCCAATATTTTTCTGCTGGGGGGCATATTACTGCTTATACTTACGCTTTTCTTTGGTGTCAGGATAAATGAGGCAACCCGCTGGATTGAGATTCCGAGTACCGGGTTCAGGCTTCAGACCTCTGATCTGGCTAAGGTAGCTCTTGTTATTTACCTTGCCCGCGTTCTGGCAAAGTATCAGAATGAGCTGAACGATTTCAGGCTGGTAACAAGGGTGTTTGTTCTTCCGGTGGGTATTGTATGTGCACTGATTTTGTCGGAGAACCTTTCATCGGCGGTAATGATATTCGGGATATGCCTGGTTATCCTGTTCATAGGCAGGGTTCCTGTTAAGTTTCTGCTTGCCTACGGGGGAATGGCGCTGGTTGGAATAGTACTTTTCGCCCTGGTTCTGACTCTGGTAACCAGTGACAACAGGGTTGAGGTATGGAAGAACCGGATTGAGGCATTTGTGTCGGGCGGCTCCGACCCGGATCAGGATTACCAGATAAACCAGGCCAAGATAGCCATTTCAACCGGCGGGCTTTTTGGAAAGATGCCGGGCAAGAGTGAGCAGCGCAACATGCTTCCGCAGTCGAATTCAGACTTCATATTTGCAATAATCGTTGAGGAATACGGGCTAATTTTCGGGGCATTGCCACTGATAATGGCATATATGGCCCTTCTGTTCCGCGGCATCTCAATAGCCCGCCGGTGTGAGACTGCATTTCCGGCCTTCCTTGTGCTGGGTCTTGTGACAATGATAGTGATACAGGCCATGCTGAATATGATGGTTGCGGTTGGCCTGTTCCCGGTTACCGGCCAGACACTTCCGCTGGTAAGCTGGGGGCGGTCGTCGGTACTGGTAATGAGTTTTTCTATAGGAGCCATACTTGGTGTAAGCAGGGTAGTAAATGCAAGAATCAAACAGGAAGAGCTGCCCGAGGAGGAGAAGTCAGACGAAGAATCAAGAATTTATGAACCGGCAAAGGCCTGAACATATAATAATTAGTGGCGGGGGAACCGGGGGGCATGTCTTTCCGGCGATTTCGGTTGCAAACGCACTGAAAACCATTGAGCCATCGGTTGAGATACTGTTTGTAGGTGCCACCGGGCGCATGGAGATGGATCTGGTTCCGGCGGCCGGTTACCGGATTGAGGGATTGCCGGTAACGGGGTTATGGAGAAGGAAGGTATGGAAGAATTTCGCAGTTATTGTGAAGTTTCTCAGGAGTGTCTCCATGGCCCGGAAGATTATTCTCGATTTCAAACCTGATGTGGTTGTAGGTGTGGGCGGTTATGCCAGCGGTCCGGTATTATGGGCGGCGGGCAGAATGAAGATTCCTGTTCTCATACAGGAGCAGAACAGCTATGCCGGCATAACCAACAGGCTGCTGTCGGGGCGGGCCGATGTGATTTGCGTTGCCTACAGGGGGATGGAGAAGTACTTCCCTGCAGGCAAGATTCTGCTTACCGGCAATCCGGTAAGGAGTACCTATTCCGATCTGGGTTCACTGAGGGCTGAAGGCAGGAGGTATTTCGGTATCGGTTCGGCAGCAACGGCGGTGCTTGTCCTTGGAGGATCGCTTGGTGCCGGATCGGTTAACAACGTGGTACTGGTTTCGGCCGAGAGCATCAGGAACAGCGGGCTTGAATGGATATGGCAGTCGGGCAGGCTCAGTTTCGATAAGGTTAACAGGAAGGTTCTGCAGTGTGAAATTGAGAACATAAGGGTAAGGAGTTTCATTGACCGCATGGATCTTGCATATGCAGCCGCCGATATTATTGTATCGCGGTCGGGTGCCGGCACCATATCGGAACTATGCCTGGTGGGGAAGCCGGTAGTACTGATCCCATCGCCAAATGTAGCCGAGGATCACCAGACGAAAAATGCGATGGCACTTGTTGAAGAAGAAGCGGCAGTGATTCTGAAAGATGATGCAGTGGCCGGTGAACTTGTAAGGGTTGTTTCTGACCTGGCCCGCGACACGGGAAGAAGGGAGAGGCTGTCAGCCAACATAAGGAGGCTGGCACTGACAGGTTCGGCCGAGACTATTGCAAGGGAGGTTTTAAGACTGGCACGGAGATGACAGATATAAGTAAAATAAAGGGTTTCTACTTTGCAGGAATAGGTGGCATCGGAATGAGCGCCCTGGCCCGTTATTTTCTTGCCGGCGGTTACATAATTGCAGGGTATGACAGGAATAACAGTGATCTTACCAACGAACTGACAGAAGAGGGGTGCACAATATCATATGAGGACGATCCGGCCACCCTGCCGGCCCTGTTCAGTGACATTGCCCGCCGCGATGAGGTTGTGATTGTTTACACTCCGGCGCTACCCGCGTCGGGCAACCTTGTAAGCTGGTTCCGCCAGAATGGCTACACCATGTACAAGCGGTCGGAGTTGCTTGGCGCAATATCGGAAAAAACCGATACCCTGGCAGTGGCAGGGACACACGGAAAAACCACGGTTTCGACACTGCTGGCACATATTCTGAAGCTTTCGCATGTTGACTGTTCAGCGTTCCTCGGGGGTATATCGAAAAACTACAATAGCAATCTTCTGACAGGTGAGGGCCGCTACACGGTTATGGAGGCCGATGAGTATGACCGGTCGTTCCTCAGGCTCAGTCCGCTAATGGCAATAGTGACCAGTGCCGATGCCGATCATCTTGACATTTACGGCGACCATGCTACAATGATTGAGGGGTATAACCAGTTTTGCAGCCAGATAAGACCCGGGGGTGCGATGGTTGTGAACCGCAGGATAAGGGATTTAATTAAACCTCAGCCCGATGTGGCATACCTTACTTATGGAATTGATGACCTGGCCGACTTCGCGGCGATAAATATTGTTCCTGATGGCCATTATTACCGTTTCGATCTGAAGACACCGTCGGGGATTCACCGTGATATTCATTTGTCATTTCCGGGGCAGATCAATGTGGAAAATGCCGTTGCGGCGTCGGCTGTTGCCCTTTTGAGCGGTGCGGTGATTGAAGAGATAAGGAAAGCGCTGATATGCTTCAGGGGAGTGAAGCGAAGGTTCGATATCAGGACAGACAGGCCTGAGATAGTTTATATTGATGATTATGCCCACCACCCCGAGGAGATTAAGGCTTTCATACGGTCGATACGCGAACAGTATCCGGGGAGGAGGATTACCGGTATTTTCCAGCCCCACCTCTTCAGCCGTACCCGTGACCATGCCGCCACATTTGCAGAAGCGCTTGACCAACTCGACAATGTTCTGCTTATGCCAATATACCCGGCGCGTGAGGAGCCGGTACCGGGGGTGACGACAGAGCTGATAAAAGGATTTATGCGGAGCCGGAACGTGAAACTGGTTAAGCCGGAAGAGGTAACAGATGCGATCGATTTTGGTGTGACTGATGTGCTTGCAACAATCGGAGCGGGAGATATTGACCGGCTGGTAAGGCCTATTGAAGATGCAATCGGCAGAATGTACAACAGATGAAGAGACTTCTTAAAATATTGCTGTTGGTTCCTGTAATATATACAGTAGCGATACCTTTCTGGTTCAGTCATTCATCGGGATTGGTATCGTGCGCCGGGCTCAATGTAATTATCAGCGACTCATCTGATTACAGGTTTGTGACACACGGAGAAATAGTGGCCAGAGTCAACAGCGGGAAAGTAAGGTACGCAGGAGTGCCCCTGAACGATATCAACCTGGAGGATATTGAGAAGCGGGTTGCAACAATCAGTGAACTGCGTAAAACCGAGGCATATTTCACGATCGACGGCAGACTGAATGTGGAGGTCGATCAGAGGAGACCGGTTCTGAGGGTTGTTTCATCAGCCGGACTGGAGTATTATGTTGATAATGATGGTTATGTCATACGCAAGAGGGGTCTTTATGCGCCCAGGCTTCACATTGCCACCGGCAGGATTGACATAAGTGAAGGTTATATTTCAGGTTTGAAGGTCGGCGATAAGGGTTTGCCCGGAATACTGACCGACCTGTTTAACCTCACAGGATTCCTGAGGAGTGACAATCTGTGGTCGGCGATGATTGACCAGATTGAGGTGAGGAACGGTGGAGATATTATACTGATTCCACGCACGGGTGGTCACAGGATTATTCTGGGAGATGTTTCTGACCTTGAGGAGAAGTTTTCAACCCTGGGTGAGTTTTACCGGCAGGCCATGCCCGAGGCAGGGTGGGACAGGTACAGCACGATTAATCTTAAGTACAAGGGACAGATAGTATGTAAGGTAAAATAGATAGACGACTATATCAATTTTTTCACTATGAGCAGTAAAGAGAAATATGTAGCAGCCATCGACATCGGAACAACCAAGATTGTTGCGATTGTCGGAAAGAAGAATGACCAGGGAAACATTGAGATTCTTGGTCTGAGCAAAGCCCCCTCGCTGGGAGTCAGGCGTGGTGTTGTCCAGAATATTGAAGAGACGGTAAATGCCATCCAGAAGACCGTTGATGATGTTCAGAAGCGTTCGGGGATTAAGTTCGATGAAGTGTTTGTGGGGATAGCCGGGCAGCATATCAAGAGTATGCGCAGCCGTGGCTACATAAACAGGGAGAATCCGGAAGATGAGATCAGGAAGGAGGATGTGTACAAGCTGGTGGAAGATATGTACAACATCCCGATTGAGATCGGCGAGGAGATAATACATGTTATCCCCCAGAGCTTCATTGTTGACAGCGAGACCGGTATAAACAATCCTGTTGGGATGTGCGGAAGGAGGCTTGAGGCCAACTTCCACATTGTGATAGGCCAGGTGGCTTCGGCAAAAAACATTGACAGGTGTATCAGGCGGGGCGGACTGACCGTTAAGGATTTGATTCTTGAACCACTGGCCTCATCGGAAGCCGTATTAACGGATGAGGAGAAGGAGGCAGGCGTTGTGCTGATTGACATCGGCGGCGGAACGACCGATGTGGCAATCTATTATGACAATATAATCAGGCATACGGCAGTGATACCATTCGGAGGCAATGTCATTACCAATGATATCAAGGAGGGATGCTCCATTTTGCTTCGCTACGCCGAGGCCCTGAAGCTGCAATATGGTTCAGCACTGGGTGATATTGCCCCTGAAGATAAGGTGGTTTCAATTCCGGGGATAGCCGGACGAGAGCCAAGGGAGATATCATTCAGAAGTCTGGCCTATATAATCCAGTCAAGAATGGAGGAGATACTCGATGCAGTCAATTTTGAGATACAGCTTTCGGGTTATTCCGACAAGTTATCGGCCGGGGTTGTCATAACCGGCGGCGGGGCCCTGTTAAGAAGCCTGCCACAGCTTGTAAAGTTCAAGACAGCAATGGATGTGCGCATCGGATACCCGAATGAGCACCTCCACGGAGATGACCACAATGAGATTAACCAGCCTATGTTTGCTACGGCTGTGGGTCTGATAATGAAGGGGTTCGAGTATCTTGACAACTACAAGGAAGAGTTCAGGGCAGGAAAGACTCCGCTGCAGGCAGCTGAAAACCCGGCTGACAGTCAGCCCGATGCTTCAGTGAATAACGACTTCAGTGATGAGGTGACCGATGATGCAGGGAACACCATCATGAAGAAAATCATGAAGGCAGTGGGTTCAATGTTTGTTCTGAATGATACTGATATAAGCAAATAGAGCTATGAAGTCACCATATGATATGCTTTTCAATAAAAAACCCATTGCCATGTCGGAAGAGATAATGAATTTCGATCTGCCTGTTGACAGGTCATCGATCATCAAGGTCCTTGGCATCGGAGGGGGCGGTAACAATGCCGTCAATCACATGTTTGAGCGGGGTATCAGGGATGTGAATTTCGTAATCTGCAACACCGATCAACAGGCTCTGGCCGGGAGCCAGGTTCCGGTAAAGGTTCAGATAGGAGAATCGCTTACCGAGGGACGCGGTGCAGGCAGCAGGCCTGAGACAGGCAGGCAGGCTGCCATTGAGAATCTTGCTGATGTAATGAATGCCCTGGCCGGCAATACCAAGATGGTTTTCATTACAACAGGAATGGGAGGGGGTACCGGAACCGGTGCCACGCCGGTTATTGCCAAAGCCTGCCGGGATGCAGGATACCTGACCATTGCTGTGGTTACCATCCCCTTCAAATCGGAGGGAAAGGTGCGTATTACCCATGCCATTGAAGGAGTTGAGGCCCTGAAAGACAACGTCGATTCACTTCTCATAATAAACAATGAGCGGCTAAGGGAGATATATGGCGATCAGCCGGTTTCCACAGCCTTTGCTAAAGCCGATGATGTACTTGCCACAGCAGTAAAGGGGATAGCCGAGATAATAACGGTTACCGGCTATATCAATGTCGATTTTGCTGATGTTGAAACAGTTATGAGGAATTCAGGGGTTGCACTCATGGGTATGGGCAGCGCGTCGGGTGAGAACAGGGCAATAGCCGCCATTGAGTCGGCACTTAATTCTCCGTTGCTAAACTCGAACGACATTACCGGAGCCAGGAGTATTCTCATAAACATTATTTCGGGAACCGGAGAATCGGAAATCACCATGGATGAGTTGGGTGAGCTCACCGACTATATGTATGCGGCGGCTGCCGATGATGCCCTGATAATAAGAGGGTTGTCGAAAGATGATTCTCTGGGCGACAGTATCAGTGTGATTGTAATAGCTGCAGGATTCGAGTCACACAACATACTCGACCAGTACAGGCAGCCTGTTAAAACTGAGAGAGTAATGCTGAATCCGGGGAAGCCGGTTGCAGCACCGGTGAAAGTTTCACCAGCCAGGCAAAACGACACCTTTACCGTACATGGCAAAGGTGGCATAATTACCGATATAGGAGGCGAACGCCGGCAGGGACAGCTGAATTTCGGACCCGAGAATGAAGCAAATGGTTTTGCCTGTAATTCACCCGGTGAACTTGCTGAAGGAATGACGGAGAAGAAGCAGGCTAAGCTTAAAAAACTCAAGGAGGTGACGGCCATGGTGCAGAAGGAGGGGTTGTCGGGCAAGGTGATGGCCGATAATATTGAGAATTTTGAGGATGTACCGGCATACGTAAGGCGCAATGTTCTCCTGAACAAGCCCGATACGGTAAGGAGTTCAAAGGTTTCAAAGCTTACTCTTTCGACAGATGACGATCAGCAGCCTGTGATACGCGAGAACAACGCATACCTTAATGATAATGTCGACTGACATGTTTTGATTTGTACTGCTCATTTCAGGGGGAGGTTGTCAGTGGCGTAGCCGCAGAGGCCTCCTTCCGTTTTTTGTTATATTTGCACTTCATGACAGGATCATCAAGATATATCACTTTCATTATACTGGAGCTTCTGTTACTCAGCGGAACCACCGGACAGACCACCGAAAGGAAGATTGGCCAGTACAGGCTCACTTCCGACTTTACCGAGGTTATGGCCGATGAGGTTGATACAGTCTTTAGTCTGTTCCACCGTTACCGGAGAACCGACATTTACTCTCCGTTTAATGCCTACCCGGGCAACTATGGTCTGCCCCTTTATCAGATAAATTTTTTTGACAGGATACGGAACCACGATTCATATCTTTACCGGTACTACTATCCCTTCATGTATCTTCCGCCAACGGCGCTTTTCATGGACACCCAGGTGCCTTTCACCGAGATGGTTTTCAACTATGCAGGCTCAACAAGGGCCACAGCCGAGCAGAATTTCAGGGTAAGGCATTCGCAGAACATGAACAGGTTCCTTAATGTTGGCCTGATATACGATATTGTTTATAACCTGGGTCAGTATTCTTACCAGAAGGCAGAGAACAAGGATTTTATAATGCACACTTCCTACCTGCGCGATAAGTACAGGGTTTTCGCGGCCCTTGGAATCAACAATCTCTATTCAAACGAAAACGGCGGTGTGGCAGACAGTGAGACAATCGGTCAGTTTGAGACGACCGAAGTCCCTGTAAGGATGGGCGGACTGAACAGGGCAAAGAGCAGTTTGCGTAACCGTAACCTGCTTCTGGTGCAGCATTATTCACCGACCGGTTTTCGCGGGCAACAGGCGGCCGACACTGTTAAAGGCGGGCTGCTGGGACAGTTCACACATACCCTCACCGTTGAGTCAACCAGCCGAACATACTTTGATGCTTCACCACGGTCGGGATTCTATGATACGGCCTACCTTTTCACACCCGACACCCGTGATTCACTGTCAGCACGGCTGATTTCGAACACCCTAAGGTTTGACTTCGGATTCAGCACCAGGGCAGGTTTTGAGCTTATGACAGGCGGAGGCATCAGGCACGAGATGCACCGTTATGGCCAGATAATTCCACTCTTCCTGGCCGATACCGTTATTGCCGACACTTCTTCAGCAAGACATCAGAATATTGCCCTGACAGGGAACCTTGAGAACAGGGTGGGCGAGAAATTCGGATGGAGCGCCTCGGGTATGCTCTACTTCGCCGGCGACAGGGCGGGTGACTTTGACCTGTCGGGCAGGATCAGGAAGGATTTCGGAATGCGAAAGGGCGATTCGGAGCTTCTGATCGACGGAAAGGTATCGCTCGAAACACCCTCTTTCTGGTTCAGGCAATGGGGCAGCAACAATTTCTACTGGAGCACGGGGCCCTACGAAAGGGAATTCACCATTTCAGCCGGAACATCATTCAGCTATCCTGCCAGGTTATTCAAAGCATCTTTCAGGTATGCTGTGATAGAAAATTACAGCTACTTCGGTACCGATGCCCTTCCGGCCGTGAAACCGGGAGCATTATCGGTGGCTGCCATAACTGCCGATAAAACCTTCAGAATGGGCGGTTTCAGATCGGGCACTACAGTTTTGCTGCAGCAGAGCAGTAACCCCGGTATACTCGATGTTCCACTCGTTACCTTCCGAACTGCATTGTGGTACGACAAGAACATATATTTCAAGCTTACCGGAGGCAGCATGCACATAGAAACCGGAGCCGAACTGTTCATGCATACCAGGTACAACTCTATGGCCTATATGCCCTCAACAGGTCGCTATTATAATCAGAATACGACCCTGACCGGAGGCTATCCGTTCGTAAATGTTTTCCTTAATGCCAAGATAAAAAGAACCCGGATTCTGCTTTCATTCGACCATGTCAATTCAGGTCTTAGTGGGTACGATTATTATCTTATTCCGCATAACCCTCTGAATATAAGAGTTTTCAGGTATGGAATTGCATGGACGTTCTATGATTAGAAATTTTTACTATCTTTGCACCCGATTTGCAGATGTTTAACGAATAGTTTTGTTTTGGTAAGACGATTAATAATTTACATAATATTTCCCGTTCTCTTTTTTTCATGCAGTAACAATAATAGTTCACCCGCCGGGGAAGTGCAGACATCGTTCCGTGACCTCGACGGCATAATTGAACGGGGCAGGCTGACAGCAGTCACTGACTTAAACTCGACAAGTTATTTTCTTTACCGGGGCACTCCCATGGGGTTCAACTATGAATTGCTTGGCAAATTTGCCCGGCACCTCGGAGTGGATCTTGAGATTATTTCGGAGAATGACCGTGAGAAAGCAATCAGGATGCTGAACAGCGGTGATGCCGACATTGTAGCTATTGGGTTTCCGGTTACTGCCGGTTACATGAGCAGACTGCGGCTTACTGAGAATATACATGAGACCAGGGAGGTACTGGTACAGCGCAAGCCGGCCAAATGGAGGACGATGACTGCCGACAGGGTTAACTCACTGGTGCTTTCCAGCCATCTCGACCTTGCAGGGAAGGTGATTTATGTACCCAGGGGGTCGCATTACGTTGAGAGAATCAGCATGCTTCAGCGCGAGATTGCCGATACCATTTACAGTGTAGAACTTCCATATGATTCCGAGGAGCTGGTATCACTGGTGGCAAAGGGTGAGATTGACTACACTATTTGCGATGAGAATTTTGCCATTGTGGCCCGCACCTTTTATGCCGACATTGATATAAGTATGCCGGTAAGTTTCACACAGAAGCGTTCATGGGCCATTCGCAGAGAGGGGTCTGAAGTGCTGGCAGCGGAGTTCGACAACTGGTTTACCGGTTACCGCAAAACTGCCGAATATGCAGTTTTATACTCCAATTATTTCAGGAACCCGAGGTCGGAGAGGATATATACGAGTCTTTATTACAGCAACAGTACAGGCCGAATATCTCCATGGGATGAGCTTATTCAGCAATACAGCGATTCCATTTCGTGGGACTGGAGGCTTCTGGCGGCCCTGATATACCAGGAGTCGCGCTTCAAACCGGATGTAACATCAAGAGCCGGAGCCTATGGCCTGATGCAGGTAATGCCTTCAACAGGCAAGCATTTTGGCATTGACGTTACCACATCACCTGAGAATAATATCAGGGCCGGGGTAATGTACATAAGCTGGCTTGAGAGGATGTTCCGCAACCGCATTCCGGACGATGATGAGCGGCTCAGGTTCATTCTGGCATCGTACAATGCCGGTCCGGGTCATGTTCTTGATGCCATGAGGCTGGCCGACAGTGAGGGGTCAGATTCTTCAACCTGGCATGGCGTTGTTGAGAGTTATATTCTCAAGAAGTCGCAGCCCGACTACTATAACCACCCTGAGGTTCAGCATGGATATTTCAGGGGACGTGAGACGGTTGCCTTTGTGACCCAGATAATGGACAGGTACGACCATTACCGCAATATCATAAAGTAAAAGGGATTTTTTCCCTGCGGAATATCGTTATCATTTCGTGTATTATCATGGCTGTGGCTCCCCAGATGACATATCCGTTCAGGTCGTAGTATTTTACGTTCATCATCTCACCTCTTATCACGAAAGGTTTTTCACTGACAATTGCCGCATCGGCCAGTTTCTCCATATCGGCTTCTATTATGTGGGCCACCTCGCCTTTGTCAATACGGAATGAGGGGTTTGGGCTGCACCATGCCACCACGGGTGTGACCTCGGTATCGCTTACGGGTATAAACAGCGGGGTAAGAACACCGATTACATTATCGGGAGGGATGATAATTCCCGTCTCTTCAGATGCTTCCCGTAAGGCGGTACCGATCAGGCTGGTATCAGCCGGTTCAGCTTTCCCGCCGGGGAAGCTGATCTGCCCTCCGTGCACACCATTATACTGCTGACGCTGAATAAGGCATGTATGGAGTTTCCCGTTAAGCGGATAGAGCAGGAAAAGTACTGCTGCAAGCCTCGATGAATTATTCCGGGTACGGGGAAAATCCTTTATCATTCTGTCAGACGATGCCATTTCCCACTGTACATCTGTTCCCGGAAGCCCCTTCAGGATTGCTTCCCTTAGCAGGGCAGCCTTCTTTTCGATCATGGTGAAGGGTATTGCTATTTCCTGAATTTTCTTACGAAATCCTCAACCTCGGGAACGCCTCCCTGGTAAACAAGGTATCCGTTATAGGGTTCCCTTTCGGTTATTTCACAGTTAACCGGTGCGAGCATTATTTTTTTAATCTCTTCGGGGTCGTCAGTCTGTCCCATTGCCCATCCAAGTTTCACCCAGGCCACTTCGGGCAGCATGTTTCCCAGCGGAATAACACCTTTTGCCATCATGTCGCGGCCGGTTTCATACACGAACATATGGACATAGCCCCAGATTGTCTGGAGGGTCATATACACGCCAACGCCCTCTTCCCTGGCTCTTTCCAGCGCCGGATAGAGTTCGCGGTTTACATGCCCGAGCCCGGTTCCGACAATTACTATCCCCTTGTACCCCATATCTATAAGAGAGTGCATCATGTTCACATCCATATGCGGATAGTAGTACATCATGGTAACCTTTTCACTGAAATATGGCAGGATTTTTACGTTGCGGTCCTTCCGGCGGTGGTTGTACTCCTTCTTAAGCGGGGTGAGTCCGTTGCGGGTTACTGTGGCCACAGGGGTATCGCCTATTGTACGGAATGTTGAACGGTACGAACTGTGCATTTTTCTTACCCTGGTACCCCTGTGGAGGAACCCGTACTCATCGGATGTCGGTCCGAACATGCAAACCAGCACCTCGGCTATATCGCCATGACCGGCTGCGGTGCTTGCGTGTATAAGGTTCAGGGCGGCGTCAGACGAGGGTCTGTCGGACGATCGCTGGGAGCCGACAAGGATAACAGGTACGGGTGAGTTCTGTACCATAAATGAGAGGGCCGCCGCGGTATGATGCAGGGTGTCGGTGCCATGGCCAATTACAATACCATCGACACCGTTCTCAATCTCCTTTCCTATAGCCCTGGCGAGGGTTTTATACTGTTCGGGCCCCATGTTTTCACTGAAGACGGCAAACAGTTTCTCGGTGTTTATATTGCATACATCGGCCAGTTCGGGGACCGCGCCGTAGAGCTCACCGGGCGAGAATGCCGGTATTACCGCTCCTGTACGGTAATCGAGCCGTGATGCAATGGTTCCGCCGGTACCGAACAGTTTAATGTTTGGTTTATCGGATGAATAGGGAAACTCCTTTTCCGGAATTTTATAGTTGGCCTTCTGATATCCGGTTTCCTTCATTCCGGTGATGGTTGTTACATTGATTCCGATATTGTAGCCGGTATCGATTTTAAGCACTATATGTTTATCGTCGTCATTTTCAGAGCGTGGGAGGACAGTTCCCCTGAACGAACCCCTTGTTGTTTCAATGCTGGCCTGTCCCCACACCCTTACGTTGAATTTGCGCAATGTATTGAGGGCAGTACCCTTGTATCCCTGGAAAATATCTTCAGCCATGTTCAGAATCCGTTACTGATTTTTTTATTTATTCTTTCACTCAGGTTTGCCAGACTTATATTACCGACAGCCTGCCTCCTTATCTGCCCCATCAGCCAGTCGGTAACGGCGGTGTCGCGTTCCGATATCCTGATTTCAAGGAATTTTTCGTAGAGGAAGTCGACGGGGGCAAGAAGTTCGTCGGTGCTTTTCTTTTTAAAGCCTGTGCTGGAAAGAACCGAAACGAATTCCATATCGGGGTTGTCGTATATTACCGGCAGCATCGTTTTTGCGAGGGCGGGGTCGAGCTTTTTCGTTGCCAGGAAGCCAAAAAGACCGTATATCTTTTTGTAGCTGAAGTTCTTATGAGGCTGGCGCTTACCTTCAAGGTTCCTTAGCGTATGGCCCAGGAAGCAGCCTGTAAACTTGTGGGAGAAACCGAAATCGACGGCAATTTTCTCAGTCATCTCAACCAGGTTCCTGCTGAGGAGGTACCTGTGTGTATCGGAAGGTATTCCCCATTTCTCCATCTGCCGGAAACGTTCGGCTATTTCGACGGGCAGGTCTTTGCTGAGTTCCGCTATATTATCATCGGTAAGCGGTATTGGTGGTGAGTCGGTATCGGGGTACATGCGGTCCCTGCCGGGCAGAACTCTTTCGAACATTGTAGTTCCGTCGGCGAATGACTTGCGGGTTTCATTCGGTACAGATTCGAATGCAAGCTTCATCCGCTCCTCAATGGTCTCCACAGCGGTGGGGATATCCTCACCGGGCCCCCACAGAACCACCTGTGCATCATCTTTTCCCGCGTCGAGAAACCTGCTAACAGCTTTGAAATCGGGTGCTCCCTGACGGGGTTCAGGTTCCTCCGAGTGAGTCATATTGGGTTTCTCTATGCAGGCAATCACCTTCAGCCGGTCAGAGAGCTCATCGGCAAAGATTTTGCCCGGTTGTGTGAAATGCGACAGAATACCATGGCACAATGGCAGGTTAATGGCAATTACCCTGAAGCCGTTATCGAAAGCATCGCGTACCGGCTGAGAGTGAAGGCTGGTATCGGTATAACCTATCTCTTTGCTTTTTATCTGCCAGCCGGAATGGTCAGGGACTCTTGACTGCAGCAGTGACCTGATATTAAGGAGGGCGTATTGCCTGAAGGCTTCGTTATGTGACAGTTCAGGTATCCAGCTGTTACGTGCCACTCCTTTTATTTCAACACGGCTTCCACCCTCGCAGCTTACATTCACGTCTTCCCTGGCAGCTCCCATTCCTGTTCTGACGAGGCCGGAGCTTCTGTTAAGGAACCTGATGTATTCGGCTGCCTCAGCCAGTTCATCCGGGGTTTCCATATCGGGGTAGGTGACTGTCTCAATCAGAGGCATACCCAGCCTGTCGGTTTTATACAGGCGTTTGTGGCCCACGTCGGATATTTCGCGGCATGAGTCTTCTTCGATACTGAGTTGTATCAGCCTTACTCTCTTCTTTTTCAGCTGAATGTAACCCTCAACCCCCAGGATAGCCGAACGCTGGAAGCCTGTGGGGATACTTCCGTCGAGGTATTGTTTCCTGGTAATATGAACTTCGCCCACGATATTCAGGTTGCACATAAGTGAGATTCTGAGTGCGATTGCGAGGGCTTCCCTGTCGATGGGGAACGGGGGGGTATCATCCACCTCATAGGTGCAGGCAGTCTGGTTGTTAATCCTGTAGGTAATCTCCTTCCTTGTCCGGAACTCCATAAGGGCAGTGCCGTCGTAAATGCCCAGTTCGCTAAGTGTAGGCCTCATGTGCCTTATCACCTCAGCGTCGTAGTCGTTATGATCGTGGTATATACCGGCCGGGCACCTGCAGAAGAGTTTACTGCCGGTAAGCAACTGCTGATGGACCTCCAGGCCCGATTTGAACCCGATTCTCCGGTAATCGGCCGGAGTGGCTTTTTTCCGTTCAACGTATCCGATTGATTTTCGGGTCTTGATATAGTTTTTTGCCGGGCTGAACTTTTCCATAGGTACCAGTAGAAATACGGGGTCAATTTACTCAGGAACTTTTATTATTCAAAGTGAAGATAATCAGATTGTTTCGACAGGTTACCAAATGTAAAAATTATTTGAATCAGAAGAAAAACGGGAAAGGAACAAGGGGTTGTGGCTTCAAAAAATCAACCAAACCTGGCAGGTTGCTTCAAATAAAAATTTCGGGTGCCGGTTGTTCCGGTTCCCTGGTGTGTCAGTCAAATCTTATGGCCTTTACAGGGGTAATCCGGCCGATGAGCCGTGCCGGAATAAGCAGCATAATAATAATTGCGGCCATGGTTCCTGCATTCAGGACGATGATATGGAGAGGGTCGAGGTTTATGGGCACCGTAGAGAGGTAGTAGGAAGCGGGGTCGAGCGATATTGCTCCGGTACGCAGTTGTAGCCACGCCAATCCTATACCGGTGAGATTTCCCCAGAAGAGACCCTTGCCGGTGAGCCAGGCAGCCTGGTAGAGGAAGGCCCTGCTTATGAGCTTATCGGTAGCGCCCACAGCCTTGAGTATGCCTATCATGCTTGTTTTCTCGAGTATAAGGATCAGCAGTCCGGAGATCATGTTGAATCCGGCCACAATCAGCATCAGTACAATTATTACCACCACGTTGAGGTCCTGGAAGTTAAGCCAGTCAAAAATCTGGGGGTATCTCATCCTTATATTTGACACCTTAAGTCGTTCATCATCCTCTGCTATGGTATAACCTATGGCATCGCGGACGAGAAAAGTAAGATACTCGAGGTCGCTGAATTTGCTGATGAAGATTTCGAAGCCGCTCACCTGGTTGTCATCCCAGCCGTTAAGGCGCCGTATATGCCCTATATCGCAGAAGACCCACAGCATGTCGAATTCACCGAGGCTGGTTTCGTAGATCCCTGAGATTGTGAACTGCCGCATACGAGGCGGGTCCTGCACGAAATGCATTGCGAAGCTGTCTCCTGCCTTCAGTCCAAGCAGGTCGCACAGTTTCCTGGAAATTACCACGTTGTTTGTTCTCACCGAGTCGTTTACGGTAAAGACATCGCCCCCGGTAAGGTTTGAGCGGAAGAAGCTCCAGTCGAAATCGCTTCCTATACCCTTGAGAACAACTCCCTGGATATTTTCATTGGCCTGGATGATGCCGGCCTTGGTGGCAAAGGTCTGGATGTGAATAATCCCCGGTATCTCACTCAGTTTTGGAATGAACTCCTGTTCGGCCGACACCGGCGCGGTTTCGTATGAAGTGTTTGAGTCGAGGTTCACTACCTGGATATGCGACCCGAAACCCGCCACCTTGTCGCGTATCTGTTGTTTGAAGCCGGTAAGGATAGCGAGTGCGAGTATCATCACGGCGACGCCCAGTGCTATACCCGCAATGGCAATAACGTTAATGGGTCTGGAGAATGATGCCTCACCCCTTCGCTCCCTGATGAGTCTTTTTGCTATAAAATATGGAGTGTTCATGTTGTCAACGCCTCAAAATTAATAAATTTGAGGCAATATGGCCGGTTGCGGTTACCATAATGGCGGAACCACTGCCGGCCGTAAAACGACAAACCAACTTACCGCAAATGAAACCACTGTTTATTCTGCTGATTATTACCATCATTTCGGGGTGCCAGCCTGCGAATGACGCAGCAGCTCCGGTAACCGGGGCAGAGCGGACGGCCGACTATCTGCCACTTCTTGAGGGTAAACGGGTGGCGATAGCCGCCAATCAGACTACCATTGTGGGGAATACCCATCTTGTTGACACCCTGCTCGCTGCTGGTGTCGATGTGAGGGCAATATTCGCACCCGAACACGGGTTCCGCGAAATGGCCGGAGCCGGCGATCCGATTACCGGTGGCATTGATGAAATTACTGGCGTGAAGATTATCAGCCTTTACGGGTCGAAATTCAAGCCGGTGCCGGAGGATCTGCAGGATATTGACGTGGTAATTTTTGATATTCAGGATGTTGGAATGAGGTTCTACACCTACATTTCAACTATGCACTATGTAATGGAGGCGTGTGCCGAGAACGGGATTAAGTGCATTATTTTCGACAGGCCCAATCCCAACGGATTCATGATTGACGGGCCTGTCAGGGAGCCCGGGTTTGAGAGTTTCGTGGGAAAACACCCTGTGCCGGTTTCGCACGGCATGACGATAGGGGAATATGCTCTGATGGTTAATGGTGAGGGGTGGCTGGCCGGCGGAGTAAAAGCCGACCTAGAGGTCATCAAATGCCTCAACTATACCCACGCCACACTGTATGATCTTCCCATACCGCCATCGCCCAATCTTCCTAATCAGAACTCGGTATATCTATATCCTTCAATCTGCTTTTTCGAGGGGACGAACGTCTCGCTGGGCAGGGGAACCGATTTTCCCTTTCAGGTTTTCGGGGCGCCCGAATTTGAAGGTATTTACACCTTCAGTTTTACCCCCGTGAGCAGGCCCGCGGCCGGTAATCCCCCGCACCGTGATGTTACCTGCTATGGCGTCGATTTGCGTGATGCCACCGCGAAAGGGCTGGTTCCTACAGGAAAGCTCGATTTGAGCCGGGTAATAGAGGCATACAATGCCTACCCCGACAAGAGCAGGTTTTTCAGGGGTTATTTCGATACCCTTGCCGGAACCAGGAAGCTTCGCGAACAGATTGAGGCAGGCATGAGTGCCGAAGAGATCCGGGAGAGCTGGCAGCCGGGCGTTGAGGAGTTCAAGATATTGAGGGCCAAATATCTGCTGTACCCCTGACCGGGTTGTTTGAGTATAATGCAATAAGCTATGAAGAGAGACTTTAAAGGGGGAAAGCGATATCTTAAGGGTACCATTGTATCACTTCCCGTGCCCCAGTCGGTTGAGATTATCGCTGCTGCAGGGTTTGACTGGATACTGATTGACATGGAACACTCTGGGCTGGCACTGTCGGATGTGCATTCTCTGCTGAATGCGGCAGCAGGCAGGCTGCTGACGATTGTTAGGGTGCCGGGAAATGACGAGATATGGATTAAGAGGGTGCTTGACCTGGGTTGTGACGGCATTCTGGTTCCGATGGTCAACAGTGCTGAGGCCGCCAGGTCGGCTGTTACAGCTGCCCTATACCCGCCCGGGGGGCACCGCAGTGTAGGGGTGAGCAGGGCGCATGGCTACGGGCCGGGATTTGCGGAGTATATAGCCAGGGCAAACAGTGAGATTATTATTATGCTGCAGGTTGAGCATGCCGATGCGGTGGCAGCCTTCGATGATATTGCCTGTGTCAGCGGTCTGGGCGCAGTATTTATCGGGCCATACGACCTCTCTGCCAGCATGGGTCTTCCGGGGCAGGTGACCCATGAACGAGTTGCCGGGGCAATTGAGCTGGTGAGGAACAAATGCAACAAGGCGGAGATACCGTGGGGTATATTTTCAATGAACCCGGCTGGTCTGAAGGAGCATATCGAAGCCGGCTGCACCTTCGCCCTCTGCGGTATTGATGCCTTCATGCTGGCTGCGGAGGCTGAAAGAGTCTCCGGAATGCTAAACAGGAATTGAGTAAGGAGTTACTCTCTTCTGAATACGATCCTTATCCTGACAGTGTCGTCGACAACCTGGTTATTTCTGATTGCGGGAACCCATTCAGGCCCCATGTTGATAACCCTTTTCGCTTCAGCCGAGAAACTGTCTCCAGGACTTCTGACTATGACCGGCAAACCCCTGACGCCATATTTTGATACCGGCATATCGACAACTACCACGGCCCTGGTCAGTCCTGTAGCCTCACCAGGCCATTCAAGACTCTTCTCAAGATAGCTGTAGAACTCACTGTAGCCATCAACAGGCAGAGGAGCCTTGTAGAAGACATCGGTTTCTGTCTTTTTCTGAGAACCATAGCCCACAACAACAACCTCATCGATGCCCATTATATCCGATTTCATTGAAATCTGCTGCAGGTCGGTTCCCTTTACCCTGTGCTCGGCAGTCTCCATGCCAATGAAGTTTGCAACCAGTGTTACCGCAGTGTCGGCGGTGACCGGTAATGTGAACCTGCCGTCGGCACCTGCAACCGTTCCGATTGTTGTGCCTTTGATGATTATTATCGCACCCGGTATGGGGAGGCTGTCCTCAGATGATATCACCAGTCCGCTCACCTTTCCCTGCAATGCCGCAGTCACGGCTTTGGCTCTCAGCGCATCCTCTGCCACGGTTCCCTTAACAGTTACACCTGCAACCTCAACCCTGGCCGGTTGTCTGACTCCCTGAGCGTATCCGGTAGCAACAGTGTCAGCTACGGCTTTATAGACGATGGTGTCTGATACGGTAACCATTTTGTTTACAGCGACTCCCGATCCTGCTGTGACTGGCGCTGCCTGTTTTCCGGTGACTTCTCCAGCCTTCGCTGAAGATGCCTTTTCGGCATGGGTCAACGGTGATATTGCCGGAAGGGTGTCGGTAACAGCCGGTTGTATCACTGAATCACCGGCCAGCTGCATCTCATGCCTCGGGGCATTGCGGAAGACCAGCAGCGATGCGATGCCCAGCAGCAGAACGACAACTGCTGCGGCTGAGTAGTAGAACCTGTTAATGGTTCTGCCTCTGCCTGTGACTCTTCTGGTGAGGCTGGCGAGGTCGTTTTCTGCCTCTTCGGGAGAGACAAGTTCCAGCCCTTCGAGAGCTTCAGCGGCAAAAGGGTCACGCTGCAGCATCCTTTCGAAGGCATTCCGCTCGTTGTCTGCCATCTCTCCCGACTTGTAACGCAGGAAATCTGACATTTTCCATTCTCTGTTATCAGTAGCTGACATTTTTACCCTCGAGGCATATTTTAATATTTCTTTTACCATTCTGCAGCAGGCTCTTCACCTTCTTTTCATCGGTACTGAGCTCTTCAGCAATTTCGCGGTAACATTTGTTACCGAAGTAGAAGAGTTCCACCGACCGTTTCTGAAGATCCGCGAGTTGCGCGATGCAATCCCTCAGTGCCTGGTCGGTTTCGCTCTCATCCCTGTCAACAGGATGCATAAACTGCTCCGATTCCATAAAAATGAGCTGATTGGCGGCCCATTCATCATGGTGCCTCTTTTCCGATGCTGACGCCCTCAGTTCCATCAGGCAGTAGTTCTTTGTCAAAACGTAAAGCCATGCCCTGAAGTTTTCGGGCCGGTGCCTGACCAGTTCAGCAGCCACCTTTTCCCATATTCTTATCACACAGTCCTGCGACTCCTCACGGTTGCGAAGGTATTTGAGGCATACACCGTAAACCATATGCATATACCTCGAATATAGTTCGGCCAGCAGGCCGGGGCCCCCTCCGGACAGATAGCCGGCGAGCAACTCCTCGTCTGACATCTTTTTTTCATTTCTCCGGAAGACCTTAAGAAGCATGATAACTTACAGAATCGGTAACTAAGCGGAAATAAAATTACTCAATTCCTGCATTTTTTATGCCATGGTTTATGGAATCGGAATTAAACCGGCATCATGATGATGTAAACCAATTAAAAAAAGAGTTATGAAAAAGAGATTAATATTGGCGGTACTGCTTGCAGCATCAGTAATTGCAGCAGCAGCACAGACTCTGACGATAAGCGGAGTTGTAACTGACAGTAGCGGCTATCCGCTGCCAGGGGTATCAGTCACCGTGAAAGGAACCTTAACGGGAGTAATCACCGATTCAAACGGAAAGTACTCTATAGGGGTTCCTTCAGAGAAGAGTGTTCTGGTGTTTGCCTTTATCGGCATGAAGAGTATAGAGAAGAAGCTTGAAGGAAGAACCATCATTAATGTTATCATGCAGGAGGAACTGGTGGCAGTTGATGAGGTTGTTGTGGTGGGCTATGGTTCGCGGCAAAAGAGTATGCTCCCGTCCGCTGCTCTCGCAGGAAGGGTTGCAGGTACTTTCTCCGGCAACAGGTACAGGGAGGAGCGGCTTCCGCAATGGAACACCGAAGGCTACAGCACGATTCGCGAAAACGGGTTCCGCAGCGTGGCTCATAATCCACTGTCGACTTTCTCAATTGATGTTGACAATGCATCATATTCAAATGTCAGAAGGTTCATTAACAGCGGTCAGCTTCCACCGGTCGACGCAGTGAGGATCGAGGAGATGATAAACTACTTTACCTATAACTATCCCGAGCCAGAGGGGGAACATCCGTTCTCAGTCTATACCGAGGCGGCTGCATGCCCATGGAACAGCAGAAACATCTTATTGCACATCGGGCTGAAGGGGAAGAGCATTGATAAGAGTGAGCTTCCTCCATCGAACCTGGTGTTTCTCATCGACGTTTCAGGGTCAATGGATATGCCCAGCAAGCTGCCTCTTCTGAAGTCGGCATTCAGGATGCTGGTGAATGAACTGCGGCCAGCCGACAGGGTATCGATGGTGGTATATGCCGGGGCGGCAGGTGTGGTGCTGGAACCGACGCCCGGGAACAGGAAAGAGGAGATACTTGAAGCCCTTGAAAGGTTGCAGGCAGGAGGCTCAACTGCCGGAGGCGCAGGGCTGAAGCTGGCCTACCAGATTGCTGAAAAGAGTTTCATCGAAGGCGGCAACAACAGGATAATCCTTGCTTCCGACGGCGACTTCAATGTAGGAGCATCGAGCAACGCCGAGATGGAGAGAATGATTGAAAAGGAGCGGGAAAAGGGTGTTTTCATCACCGTGCTGGGATTCGGCATGGGCAACTACAAGGATGACAAGATGGAGATACTCGCCAATAAGGGCAACGGAAACTATGCCTATATTGACAATATTCAGGAGGCCCGCAAGGTTCTGGTAAAGGAATTCGGGGGAACACTGTTTACCATTGCAAAGGATGTGAAGTTCCAGATTGAGTTCAACCCTGCCAACGTTGAATCATACAGGCTGATAGGCTATGAGAACCGGCTGCTGAACGATGAGGACTTCAACGACGACACTAAGGATGCCGGAGAGATGGGATCGGGTCACACCGTAACTGCACTCTATGAGATCGTGCCAGCCGGTACCGGTACCGGATCAGGCACAATTGACCCTCTGAAGTACCAGAAACCCGTCACATCCCTCAACACGGCGCGGGGTGAACTTGCAACGGTAAAGATGCGCTACAAGGAGCCGGCAGGACTGAAAAGCAAACTATTTGATGTTGTTGTGAGGAATAGTGACAGGAGTTTCGCATCGGCCAGCGAAGATCTGAGATTCTCTGCTTCGGTGGCGGCATTCGGCATGCTGCTGAGGGAATCGGAATTCAGGGGAGATATTGACTACAGGAGGGTTATTGAGATGGCAACTGCATCCAGTGGCAGAGACCCCGACGGCTACAGATCGGAATTCCTCAGAATGGTTTCGGCCGCAAAGGGCATGAATTCAGATACCCGGTAAACAGGGCCAGATTATCACTGTACAGGCGACCCGGCATTTTCAGGGTCGCCTGTTTTTATTGGCAGTTTATGAGTGTAAGGATTGTTAAAAGAGCATAAAAAGCTATGGTGTTTGGCATGTTTCCTTATCAGATAACACTTCAGTTTGTTATATTTGCGCATCGTGAGCAGGGAGGTCTATAAGGCTTTAAAGATTCTGCCGTTCATTTTCATGGTCGCAGGGTTCGGACTGGTTCAATTCAACCGGACTGCAAACCTGCACTATCACCTTGATGAGTACGGGATACTTGTAGCACACTCGCACCCTTACAATAAATCGGCCGATACCGCTCCGGTTAAGGCACATGGTAATGGTAAATTGCATATGTCAATTCCTGCCGGACCGTCAGAGATGCCGGTATCTGAAGTTGCCTGCTTCGCCCTGATTATCCCGGTTACCATATTCCGGAAAATGCCGGAAGCTGTATCTCTCAGGCTGAATCATGTTTCACAGGTTCTGAGGGGACGGGCACCCCCAGTGGTTACCATTTTCTGATACATCCGGAGATTATCCGGCAGTTTTTACCGGGACTGGCCTTGAAGCCATAACCGGCAGAATATTTACAGAAAAAATGGTAAAGAAGAAAATCAAAAATATATGAGGCAGAGAATCATCTTAACGGTCGCAGCATTAATTATGCTGGCGGCAATGCTTAATGCACAGTCGAAGCGAACCGATGCAAATATTTTCGGTCATGTGGTTTCGGAAGGCGCTCATGTACCGTTTGCCAATATCTACATAAAAGGTACCACCATTGGTGTGGCCACTGATGAGACCGGGCATTACAGGATAATTAACCTACCGGTGGGGACACACACAATTATTGCCCAGTTTGTGGGCTATAAACCATCTGAACATAAGATTACCGTTCAGGCAGGGGAGACATATGAGGTGGATTTTGAGCTGGAGCCCGACATGCTGGGGCTTAGTGAGATAGTTGTCACGGCCGATCGTAATCAGAAGAACAGGCAGGAGGCATCGACCATTGTTAATACAATAACACCAAAAATGTTCTCCTTCACCCAGTCGGTGGCTCTCAATGAAGGGCTGGCGTTTTCACCCGGATTGCGGGTGGAAAACAACTGTCAGAACTGCGGTTTTAACCAGGTGAGAATGAATGGCCTGGAGGGTCCGTACACCCAGATACTGATCAACAGCAGGCCGGTGTTCAGTGGTCTCGCCGGTGTATACGGCATGGAACTGATACCGGCCAATATGATTGAGAGAGTTGAGGTGGTGCGTGGCGGAGGATCGGCACTCTACGGAAGCAATGCAATAGCCGGAACCATAAACATCATACTTAAGGACCCCATTAATAACAACTTTGAGTTTAATACCTCGGGCGGACTCACGGGTCTCGGCGTGAAGAATTCAGGAGGTTTGTCGCGCGATTACAACGTGGGTGTCAACTCATCGGTGGTAACAAGCGACAGCAGATCGGGTCTTTCCATATTCGGGTTCAACCGTGGCAGGCAGCCTTTCGATGCAAACAACGACTCTTTCTCAGAGATCGCAATGATTGACAACTCCACTATTGGTGCAAGGGCCTTCCACCGTTTCGGCACCAGGAGCAAGGTCGCCTTCGATTTCTTCAACATACGTGAGGAAAGGCGAGGCGGAAATGGCTTTGACCTGCCTTACCATGAGGCTGATATTACCGAGGCACTTACACACAACATAAGCAATGCAGCCGTTACCTACGACAAGTTCTTTCGTGACATCGACCTTCTGTCGGTATTCTTCTCAATGCAGGATGTTGGCCGGGACTCGTATTACGGCGCCGTACAGTCACTGAAAGACTATGGCAGGACAGACGGTTTTACCTGGGTTGCCGGAGCGCAATACAATCTGAACGCCGGAAATACTGCTGTAATTTCAGGACTGGAGGTGAGAAAGGAGAAGCTTACCGACAAGAAGCTGGGTTATCCCGACTACGAAAACGCCATTATTGTTGACGGTGTGATAATCGGTGTTCCGCACACTGGGAATACGATTGTTGCGTGCCAGGATTTTACTACCGGAGGGTTTTTTTCACAGACCGAGGTTGAACTGGGGAACCTCCTGATGTCAGCCGGTATCAGGTTTGATATTTACGAAATCAGCTGCAACCTCTCAGGGGAGGAAGGCAGGGGCTCGGTTTTAAGTCCGAGACTTAATTTTCTCTATAGTTTTTCAGGCAATCTGCAGGCAAGGCTCAGCTATTCTCAGGGATACAGGGCTCCTCAGGTGTTTGATGAGGACCTTCATACATCTACATCCGGGTCTAGACAGGTAATAATCAGGAACGATCCCGACCTTAAGAGGGAACGGAGTCACAGCTTCATGGGTTCCCTCGATTATAACAAAAAAATGGGGTCTGTTACCGTTGGACTGCTGGCAGAAGGTTTCCTCACAAGGCTTCAGGATCCTTTCGCCAATGAATATGGCACACCCGATGCGAACGGAACGGTACTCTATATACGAAAGAATGCATCCGACGGTGCAGTGGTAAAGGGGTTAAACCTTGAGCTTAACATAATACCCGTTGCCGGTGTTACAATATCTTCGGGATACACAATGCAGCAAAGCCTGTTTGATACTCCGGTGGAGTTTGATGAAAGGAGGTTTTTCAGGACACCCGATAATTACGGATTTGCAACGATTAACTGGCAGCCGGCAAACAGGTTTCAGGCTTCAGTAACCGGCACCTACACGGGAAGAATGCTTGTTCCCTATTTTGGGATGCTTGCCACCAACCCTGATGAAGGATTACTGGTTGTCAGTCGGTCTTTCACCGACCTGGGTTTCAACCTGCGTTATGACATTATGCTTAATGGAACGAGGGCACAGATCTACGGGGGCATGAAGAATATTCTCAATGCCTATCAGTCGGATTTTGATGAGGGTATTGACCGTGACCCCGGATATATATATGGCCCCATGGCCCCACGTTCGGTATTTGTGGGAATCAGGATGGGGATTTTCTGAAAAGAGAGGAGATGAAAAAAAACGTTCCGGGGTTTCCGGAACGTTTTTTTTTACGATAAACACTTTGTATGAGAATTCTTTCTGCTATACCAGTTTAACGTTTACTGCATTAAGGCCTTTTTTGCCTTCGGTGAGTTCGAATGTTACCTCGTCACCTTCGTTGATACGGTCTTTCAGACCTGTTGAGTGTACGAAATACTCTTTGCCGGTCTCCTCATCCTTGATGAATCCGAAACCTTTTGATTCATTGAAAAATTTAACAATTCCTTTGTTCATGATGTTGATTTTTATTACAACGCAAAGGTATCATAATAATTTAAATTTGTATGCATCTGCCCAAAATGTTGTCAAATTGTTCTGCCAGGGTAAGCCAGGAGAGCCTGTGCAAGAGCTTCCATTGCGTTTTTAAGGTCCTCGATATTAAGAACATAGGCGATTCTGACTTCATTCCTGCCGCTTCCCGGGGTTGAATAAAATCCTGTTGCCGGGGCGAGCATTACGGTCTGATTCTTATACTCAAACTCCTCAAGAAGCCATTGTGAGAACCTGTCGGAGTCGTCAACGGGCAGTTTTACCACTGCGTAGAATGCACCTTTTGGTTTCGGGCAGTATACTCCCGGCATTTTATTCAATGTCTCCACCATGAAATTTCGCCTTGCAATGTATTCATCATAAACATTACGAAAGTATTCGGCAGGTGTGTCGAGCGAAGCTTCTGCAACAATCTGCCCCAGTCCCGGGGGGCTTAACCTTGCCTGGGCAAACTTCATTGCAGCGGCCATCACCTCACAGTTACGGCTTATCATAACCCCTATTCTCACGCCGCATTCGCTGTAGCGCTTCGATACCGAGTCGAGTAGTATGACATTCTGCTCAATCCCTTCAAGCTGCATTGCGGAAAAGTGTTTTTCGCCATCGTAGCAGAATTCCCTGTAAACCTCGTCGGAAAAAAGGAAGAGATCATGTTTTCTGACTATATCCCTCAGCTTGAACAGCTCTTCCCTGGAATAGAGATAACCGGTGGGATTATTGGGATTACAGATTATTATCCCTTTTGTCTTCGGTGTAATTTTCTTTTCTATCTCTTCTATGGGAGGTAGGGCAAAGTCATCCTTTATGTAGGATGTTACAGGAACAACCTTAACACCTGCCGTAACAGCGAATCCGTTGTAGTTGGCATAAAATGGTTCGGGTGTTATCACCTCGTCGCCCGGATTGAGACATGTCATAAGGGCAAACAGAACTGCCTCCGAACCTCCGGCTGTTACTATCATGTTTGTATGGTCAACATCAATGCCAATACGCTGGTAATATTGAGCAAGTTTCCTTCTGTATGATTCATTACCTGCTGAATGCGAGTATTCAATTACCCTGATATTGATATTGCGTAGTGCATTCATTGCCACCTCGGGCGTCGGAATATCGGGCTGACCGATATTGAGGTGGTAGATCTTGCGGCCTTTCCTCTTTGCCTCTTCTGCAAACGGAACCAGTTTTCTGATGGGGGAAGCGGGCATTGCCTTACCCTTTTCTGATATTGATGGCATGGTACTGGAAATTTAATTACATATTGGGCAAATGTAAAAAAATATAAGCCGGACGTTTATGATTCAGGTCAACAAAGGCAAATATTTTTACATTTGGACTGAGATACTCACCGGAATATGAAAAAGGTAAACCTTCCATTGGTTGCATCGGCCCTGACACTCCTTTTTGTTACCATCACATTTTTGCATGCCGGCGAACCTGGTTACAGGGAAACCAGGATAAAATGGAAGAGGGAAAGAATTTCCCGGGGTCTTTTATGGATACATGCACATACTGTTGAGGGCGACACTCTGAAACAGAATATCAATATACTGATTGTTGATACCAGAAAAAAGGTTATTGATATAGTTTATGAACCCGGTCAGGGCAGAAGGAAGGCAGATATTCAGGCTGCTGAGGCCGGAGGTACAGCTGCCGTTAACGGGGGTTTTTTCAATGCGGCCGGCGGGTCGGTAACCTACCTGCGAAACGACGGCATTATTCATGACACCGATACGGCAACTGCCTGGCCCCGGAATGCCAACCTGAACGGTGCTGTTATGGTTGAAGGCACTGGAAGGGTACACCTGATACCCAGAGCTACAAATGAATGGTTCGACAAGAACAGTCAGTTCATTGATATTCTGGTTAGCGGTCCGGTTCTGTTACTTGACGGCATGGCGGCAGAAATGCCGGGTACATCACTGGTGACGGCAAGGCACCCGCGAACGGCCATTGGCTTAAAGGGCAAAAGAAAGGTTATGCTGGTTACAGTTGACGGCCGCACGGTGCAATCGCACGGGCTTACCCTCCACCAGATGGCTGATCTTATGCTGTCACTTGGTTGTTCAGATGCTGTTAATCTCGACGGGGGAGGCTCGACCACCATGTGGATAGAGGGAAAGGCCCATGGCGGGATTGTAAATATGCCATGTGACAACAAGCAATTCGATCATGAAGGAGCAAGGGCCGTGTCGAGTGTGATTGTTGTCAGGTGACTGAGGTTCACCCTGAAATATTAATTCAGACAGCAGTTTTTTTTATAGTTTTGCACTCTGAATCAGAGACACATTCCTGTTTGCTATGGATATTCCGACGAAGTATGAACCGGCTGGCGCCGAGGAGCGATGGTACCGATACTGGCTTGAAAATGGTTTTTTCAGGAGCGTTCCCGACGGGCGCGAGCCATACACCATTGTCATTCCGCCGCCCAATGTGACCGGCGTACTGCATATGGGCCACATGCTTAACAATACCATACAGGATGTGCTGGTACGCCGGGCCAGAATGCAGGGAAAGAATGCCTGCTGGGTACCCGGAACCGACCATGCCTCAATAGCCACCGAAGCCAAGGTGGTGGCGAAACTCAGGGAGGAGGGAATTGACAAAAAGGAGCTTTCACGTGAGCAGTTCCTTGAGCATGCCTGGGAGTGGACACGCAAGCATGGAGGTATAATACTTGAACAGCTCAAGAGACTGGGGGCTTCGTGCGACTGGGACCGTACACTCTTCACCCTGGATAAACTCAGGTATGAGTCGGTAATAAAGGTGTTTGTCGATCTGTATAATAAGGGGCTGATATACCGGGGAGTACGCATGGTTAACTGGGATCCGCAGGCTAAAACTGCTGTCTCCGATGAGGAGGTTAACTTCACCGAAGAGAATTCGAAGCTCTATTATGTAAAATACCGCGTTGCGGGAACCGATGAGTTTATTGCGGTTGCAACCACCAGGCCTGAGACCATTCTCGGTGACACCGCGGTTTGCGCCAATCCTGCCGATGAGCGGTACCGCCACATGAAGGGCAGGAATGTGATTGTGCCAATGATAAACCGTGAAGTGCCATTTATTTTCGACGATTATGTAGAGATGGAGTTTGGTACCGGCTGCCTGAAGATCACACCGGCCCACGACATAAACGACCACGAAATTGGTTTGAGGCACAATCTGCCCTCTGTTGACGTATTCAACGACGACGGTACCATGAGTGAGGCGGCTCGGCTTTTTACCGGAACCGACAGGTTTGAGGCCCGTGAACTCGCATTCCGCGAGCTTGAGAGACTTGGTGCAATACTAAGGGTTGAGAACTACAGGAACAAGATAGGCAGGTCGGAGCGGACAAATGCGATAATTGAACCCCGCCTTTCGGTGCAGTGGTTCCTCAGGATGGAGAAGCTTGCAAAGCCGGCACTCGATGCGGTTGTCAGTGGTGAGGTGCAGATTCACCCGCGCAAATTCGTGAATGTGTACAGGCACTGGATGGAAAACGTGCGTGACTGGTGTATCAGCCGGCAATTGTGGTGGGGCCAGCGCATTCCGGCATATTATTACGGCGATGGACGGTTTGTGGTTGCCGCAGGCATAGACGAGGCAGTAGCTATTGCGCGCCACGAAAGCGGCAACAGCAGCCTTACAGCCAACGACCTGAAGCAGGACGAGGATGTGCTTGATACATGGTTCTCGAGCTGGCTCTGGCCGGTTACCTGTTTCAATGGCATAAATGATCGGGGAAATGCCGAAATGAAATACTATTACCCGTCAAATGATCTCATTACCGCTCCCGAAATACTTTTCTTCTGGGTTGCCCGTATGATAATTGCCGGTTATGAATTTGAGGGCAGGAAACCTTTCAGCAATGTTTACCTGCACGGCCTGGTGAGAGACAAGCAGCGCCGGAAGATGTCGAAATCGCTGGGCAACTCGCCCGAGCCACTCAGCCTTATTGATACTTACGGGGCCGATGGCGTAAGGGTTGGCATGCTTCTGTGTTCTCCGGCAGGGAATGACCTGCTGTATGACGATTCACTGCCCGAGCAGGGCCGGAACTTCAGCAACAAGATATGGAATGCCTTCAGGCTGGTTAATGGCTGGGAGAGGGATGAAACACTTGATCAACCCAAATGGTCGGCACAGGCAGTGAGATGGATGAACGGAGTTACCGATGCAGCTCTGACCGATCTGGAACATCAGTTTGTTAAATTCAGGATTTCCGATGCACTGATGACCTGTTACAGGCTCTTCTGGGATCAGTATTCCTCGTGGTTTCTTGAAATCATAAAACCGGTTCGCGGAAGGAGAATCGATGCTGCCACCCATGATGCAGCTCTTGACCTGTTCGACAGGCTTCTGAGGATGATGCATCCATTTATGCCGTTCATCACCGAAGATATCTGGCAATTACTTGGTGAGAGAAAGCCTGGCGAAAGTATCATGATATCACCAATGCCGGTGCCGGGCCGTACCGACAGGAAACTGCTGGCCGATTTTGAGATGACACGTGAAATAGTCAGCGCAGTGCGAACGGTAAGGAAGGAAAAGAAAATTCCCAACAGGGAGCCGATAGAGCTTGTTGTTTTGTCGGAAGGCGTTGATTTTGACAAATACTTTCCCGAGGTGATATCACGCCTTTGCAATGTTGGGTCGGTTAATTATGCTTCATCAAAAGTTGCAGGTGCTGCCCAGTTTATGGCAGGAACACTGGAGTTCTTCATACCACTTGCAGGAGCTATTGATGCCGATGCTGAGGCAGAAAGGCTGAGGAAGGAGATAAGCTACTATGAAGGCTTCCTGAATTCGGTAAAGATGAAGTTATCGAACGAAGGTTTTGTGGCACGTGCCCCCGAACAGGTAATTTTAACCGAAAGAAAGAAGCAATCGGACGCTGAAATTAAGCTTTCTGCCCTGAGGGAGCAGTTACAGAACCTCTAGGGGTTCATACGCTTCACGTAGTAATTCTGATCTGCTTTTACGAATTCCCAGCTGTCGTTGAGTATTATATTCCAGCTTTCACCCGTGGCGTGATTTTTCGAAATCTTAATCCCCCTGGCAGGAACCCGTATCTCTTTAAGGTTATGTGACAGCAGGACACCTGTCTTGTCAACCACCAGCTTGCCCCAGTTGTCGGAAACCCGGAGTGATTTGTAAATTGTCCCCAGGGTGTCGAGCACATTGGGATCTTCCGTTTCGAAACCGAATGAAGGGCTCTCAAGTTCGATGAATATGACAGGTTTTTCAGTGAAGGCGCTGAGTTCCTTATTTGTCGCCTCCTTAATGAGCCTCTCTCTCTCTGCTTCCTCCTCTCTGATGGTATGAATATCGTAGTTAATGGCAATACTTCCGGCCACGTCTCTAACCACATCGGGAAGTGAGATACCATACACCCTGGCAGTGATCTGGCCCAGGTCTGCATTGTCTGTGGTAATGCTGCTGAATTCAAATCCCTGCTGATCAAGGAGAAACGCATAGAGGGCACCGTGCACAAATCCGTAATACTGGGGGTACGATCTGTACCTGTAATATGTCCGTATTCCATCGAGGAGTCTCTGCTTCTGTTCCCCGGCCGAGTCGGTGCACAGTTTTGTGTAGGTGAAGGTTGCGAGTCCCTCATAATTCTCGAACCTCGTTTCGTCATTTACGTACGACGGGTATGATGAATGTCGTGCTCCCCTGAAAATAAGTGCATCGCGCAGCGCAAGATTGCGTTCCTCACCTTCAGAAGAGATTGCCTTATGCAAGGCTTTCCATTCAAGCTTGAGCCACATGCGGGCGTTCATCTCATTAAGGTGCCTGTTGTTGAAGCTCTTCGGGGCAATGCCCTTCTCCTTCTGCATCCGGTGTGTGAGTGCATGGAAAGTCTGTGCCTTGATCTTGTATTCGTCTTCATTGGAAGGTACGGGGATCATTGCAAAGACCGTACCTCCGAATTCAACTGCAATGACATCAATTATCTTTTCCCTGAGGTAAGTACCCACCCATACATCGTCCTTGAGTTTCAGTATTCCCTCGCTGTCGGGAGCAGAGGCAATAATTCTTCGTGATTCCCGGTCGACAAACATTACAGGGCCGGACATATCGAAGCCCCAGAGCCTGCCGCCATCAACCCGGCATATTTCCTCAATGGCATTAAAATAGTACACGGCCCTTTCGGTTGTCATATAACTGATGGCCGTGTCGTTTTTACATGAAACGGCCATTATCAGAATGAGCAGTAAAACCGGCATATGGTTTTTCATTTCCAAAAAATTGCTGCACCAAAATTAATAAAATTGACGGTATTAGAACATTTTAACATTTAAGAAAATATTTATAGCAAACTCATATTTTGGATATGACAAAGGTAATTTGCAGAAGTGGGTATAATTAATACATTTGCTGTTTGATTGAAGAGAGCCTTTTAAACCATCAGAATAGCATGAAGAACAGTGAGATAACAATGAATCCCAATGAGCTTGTCCAGTTTCTTAAGAAACCGGCGAATGATTTCACCAGAGAGGACATAATAAAGTTTATTGAGGCAAAGGCCGTAAATAGTTTGAATTTCAGGTATGTTGCCGAGGACGGCAAGTTAAAGGCCCTGAATTTTGTTCCACACAGCAGGGAGCATCTTGAGACAATCCTCTATGGCGGCGAGAGGGTTGACGGGTCAAGTCTCTTTTCGTTTGTTGAGGCGGGGTCGAGCGATCTCTATGTAATACCCAGATATCGTACGGCTTTTCTTAATCCGTTCACGGAGACACCTACCCTTGAGATACTATGTTCATTTTATGACAGTTCGGGAAAGCCTCTTGAGAGCTCCCCCGAGTACGTTCTTCGCAAGGCACATAACCGTTTTATTGCATCGACAGGATTCAATATCAAGGCCCTGGGAGAGCTTGAGTACTATGTCCGTTCATTTACCGATGAGCTGTACCCGCTTGTCGATCAGAAAGGCTACCATCAATCGAAGCCATTTGCAAAATTTGAGGATCTGCGGGTTGAGGCACTTGAGCTTTGTGCACGTGCAGGCTGCTGGATAAAGTACGGTCATTCGGAGGTTGGCAGTTTCACCAAGGAGGGGGAGGATTTTGAACAGCATGAGATAGAATTTCTTCCCACTACCGTTGATGTTGCTGTTGAGCAGATGATTATAGCCAAGTGGATACTGAGGATGCTGGGTTACAAATACGGCGTTGAAATCAGCTTTGCACCGAAGATAACAGTTGGCAAGGCAGGTTCGGGCATGCATGTGCACCTGCTTATAGAAAAGGAGGGCCGTAATGTTCTGGTTGAGAATAGCCGGCTGAGTGATACGGCCAGGAAGGCAATTGCAGGCATTCTTGATGTTTCGAAGGCACTCACGGCATTCGGGAATACAATACCAACATCATATTTAAGGCTGGTACCTCATCAGGAGGCACCAACCAATATATGCTGGGGCGACAGGAACAGGTCGGTGCTGATAAGGGTCCCGCTTGGCTGGATAGGTGCATCAGATATGATTCGCGATGCTAATCCTGCCGACAAGAGCCAGATACCCGAGATAACCTCGAGGCAGACTTTTGAGCTGAGGTCGCCTGATGGTTCGGCCGATATCTATTGCCTTATGGCAGGCATAGTGACAGGTATTCAGCACGGACTTGAGATGGAAAATGCCCTTGAGCTTGCCCAAAAGCTCTATGTCGACTATAATATTTTCAGGGAGCCAGCCAGGGGTGCCGGCAAGAAACTCGATGCCCTTCCCGCATCATGCTGGGAATCAGCCGAAGCTCTTCTCGCGCAGAGGTCGGTATTCGAAAAGGGGGGTGTTTTTCCGCCGGGAATGATTGACAATATAGTCAGGAAGCTGAAGGCGTACGAAGACAAGGATATGAGTGAGCGATTGTACGGGAAGAATGAAGAGATCCACGAACTTGTCATGAAGTTCCTGCATTGCAGCTAAGGTCATGTTTACTGCTTTCCATCTCGGCGTTTGCTGCCTTGATACTTACATTAAGCTCAAATCCTATAAGCAGTGCTATTGAATTAAGGTACAGCCATACCAGAATTACCATAAGAGTTCCGACAGAGCCATAAAGCTTGTTGTACTGGCCGTAGTTATTCACGTAGGCACTGAATCCCAGCGATGTAATAATGAATAAAATGGTGGCAATAATTGAGCCTGGGGAAAAGAACCTGAATTCCGATCTTTTTGCCGGTGCCAGATAGTAGAGACACGATATTGCAAGGAACAGGAGGGCGATATTCACGAATATCCTGAGAGTTTTGCTTATATGCGGGAATGTTGCCGATTCAATCATGTCGAGTTCAACCAATCGTGTGGTAATCATTTTCCCGCCAATCAGAAAAGCCCCTGAGAGTGCAATTAGAACCATGACAATTGCCAGAAGGACTATGGAGATTTTTCTCTGTTCAATCCATGAGCGGGAATTGAAGTGATGTGCGGAAACCACAAATGCATTTATCAGCGCATGAATTCCGTTAGTGGAGAAGATTACTGTTGTCACGAGCATGAAAATAAGCAGTGACCCGCTCTTTCGGGTTATTACGTCAATTATTGTCGTTTCGAGGAATCTATATGCATTTACGGGCATTATTGATTCAAAAAGGACGATGAGTTCCTCCTGGAAATTGCTTACCGGGATGAAGGGGATAAGGGTAAACATGAATATTGAAGCAGGGAGTAGTGCCATCAGGAAGTTAAATGCAATTGATGAAGCCCTTGTTACCAGAACCCCCTTTTTTAGGCCCCGCGTAACAAACCTCACCACCTCAGCCAGTGGTACTCCTTCAAACCCGGGGAGAACCACCTGCCGGAAACGTTGTGAGCCGTTGTATTTTATGATACTCCTTAGTTTTTCCATGTTTCAGTAGGCCTTAAGGCTCATATCAAGGCTGCTTATCTGGTGGGTGAGAGCACCTACCGAGATAAAATCGACTCCACATAGTGCAAACGACCTTACGGTTTCAAGTGTTATTCCACCTGATGATTCGGTTTCAAAGCGTCCGTTTACCATTTCAACTGCCCTGAGTGTATCGTCGGCAGAGAAATTATCGAACATAATCCGGTCGACACCTCCGGTTCTTAATATTTCGGCCACATCATCAATATTCCGGGCTTCGATTTCCACCTTGAGGCTGAGTCCCTTTTCCTTAAGGTATTTCCGGGTTCTGTCAATGGCGGCTGCAATACTGCCTGCAAAATCAATGTGATTATCCTTTATCATCACCATATCGTACAATCCCATCCTGTGATTCATTCCGCCTCCTATTCTTACGGCCTCTTTTTCAAGCATACGCAATCCGGGCGATGTTTTCCTGGTGTCGAGGATTTTGGCCCTGGTTCCTTCAACAGCCTTGACATATTTTGATGTTTGGGTGGCGATTCCGCTCATTCGCTGCAGGATATTAAGGGTGAGCCTCTCGGCGCGAAGTATTGACTGGTGGAGTCCGGTAACTTCGAACACCACGTCGCCCTGAGTAATAGTGTCGCCGTCGTTGAAAAACCTTATTATACCGAGCCGGCTGTCAGTCTGCCTGAAGACCTCCATCGCTGCCCTCATACCGGCCAGCACACCCTCCTGTTTCGCCAGTAGTCTCGCTGTGCCTGCGGCATCGGGGTTTATGCATGCCAGAGAAGTATGGTCGCCTTCTCCCACATCCTCAATAATTGCTTCGGAAATAACTCTTTCAAGTAGTCTGTCTGCCATCATCAGGGTCGATTCTGATCTGGTGGATCAACACTCCTTCAGCGGTTTTCTTCAGGAGCAGGTAAACCCTGAAGGTAGCTTTTTCGGTTTTCAGACTGCCAATCGCAAAGTAGGCATCATTCTTTGAGCCCTGATGCCTGATGGAAAAGTCCTTTACCGGGTTGGAGGCAAAGAAATCCTTAAGAATTGCTTCAGCATTTGGCTTTCTGTAGAAATCCTCCTTGTTGAGCAGCACTAATTCAACAGTGGGGTTAAGGTAGCGAACAAGTTCGGTTGCGTTGCCAGTCTTGAATGCCATAGCAATTCCCGGAGGTATTTTGTCCGATTCCTGTGCGAATACGAAGAGAGTGAGAAAAAAGAGTACCGGAACCAGCATAAAGAGTCTTCTCATTGTAAACGCTGTTTTGTTTAACACATTCTGCCGTCAGTCACAAATGTACTTATTTTAATGCAAATGGCGGCAATCTGAGCTTCAATCACTGTTTTTTATTAACGATTATACTTGTTACTTTTGTCTTGAGGCATTTGTTGAGGTGATGGCGAAGCATTAAGGATGATGAAGGTTTATTTCATTCAAACGGGTAAAACCAGTGAAAAGCATGTTGCCGACGGAGTTGAGCAGTATGTAGCCCGGATCAGGCGTTCCATACCCTTTGAAACCATTACAGTACCTGCTGTCAGGAATTCACGTGCGATGCCGGCAGAAGAGGTTAAGAAGCGGGAAGGACAGGCTATCATGTCAGTCATCCCTTCCGACTCTTATGTAATTCTTCTCGATGAGAGGGGCACTGAGTATTCCACCACAGAATTTGCATCATTTATGCGCAGGTCGTTGTCGGGCACCAGGAGGAATATTTGCTTCGTTTCGGGGGGGGCCTGGGGATTCTCACAGGAAGCATACGGACGGGCCGATATGAAACTTTCACTTTCAAAGCTTACATTTCCTCACCAGTTGGTACGGTTGTTATTTATGGAACAGCTTTACCGTGTTCTCACACTGATTGAGGGGAAACCTTATCATCATGAATAAATGACCAAATGAAAATCGAGAGGAAGAGTCTGGCCAGATATCTGGTACTGATACTCCTGTTCCTTCTGGCGGCAGTCTCGGAACGGATTTACTTCGGAGAAACCGAATACAGGATTCTCACAAGGCGGGCTGAAAAGACTGTGGCCAGAAAATCGGAAAAGATGCTGGCTGCCCTTGAGACACTCAGGGAGACAGGTTTCACTGATGAATCAATAAGGCTGCTTTCCGGACGGATTGATTTTGAGGCTCTTGACAGGCAGGGAATTACACTGCTGGTGTTCAGCGATGATTCTCTGGTATTCTGGAGCAACAACTCTATGGAGATACCGGAAGGGTTGCCCGGCAAAACAGCCAGAGGCGGGGTGTTATTCATTCATAACGGGTATTTCCTGGCACATAGCGTTGAATCAGCGGGAAAGGTTTATGTAGGCCTTCTAAGACTATACTGCAGGTATGATATAGTTAACTCACATATCAGAAGGGGATTTCCCGAGTTTTACGGATTGCCGGCAGCAGCCAATCTTATTCCCACACCTGAAATATCTGACTACAGCATCTTTGGCAATAATGGCGAGTACCTCTTTTCCATAGGGTTTCCCGGTATAAAGCAAAATTCCTATCTTATAATTCTTCCTGTTCTTTCGTGGGCGCTATTCCTGCTGATGCTGATCATTATTACCGACGACCTTCTCCTGATTGCGGCCAGACGGCGTGGGAGGATGTTCTCAATCTTACTGAAAACCACTCTGTATATTGCAGCCTATCTCCTCTTTCTATTCGATATCTACCCGGAAGTCTTCAGTAAAACCGCGCTGTTCCAGACAGCAGGGTTTTCACTTGGGAAACTAAGTCCGACAATGGGCCATCTTTTATTGGCGGGCATTCTTCTGTCCAGTCTTGCCAGAACCCTGTACCGACAATATAAGCCTTTGCGGCCTGAGCGAAGCCGGGCGGAAGGCGACTTTCTCAGTTTTACACTCGTATTGATTCCTGGTACGGTAATGTTTATTCTTTTTCACCAGGTACTCACAATAATGATTTCACACACAAATCTTGTTTTTGAAGGTTACCGGGTATCGCAGCTTAGCATTCATTCCGTTGCCGGTATTCTATCTCTCTTCTTCCTTATAACAGTACCCTGTTTCTATGTTTTAAGGGTAATTGAAACATTCAGATCGTTAACAATCCGGGCCTTTTTTTCCGGAGTGATGATTAACATTCTCATTTTAGTGCCTCTTGCTCTTTTCGGTCTGAGATCGGGAGTGGTTACCGGAGCCTTTTTCCTGTTGCTGGTAGTGGTCTTCAGATACCATGCAATACATCGGCTCGGCAAGTACACCCTTTCAGCAGCATTTTCAATAATATTCTCGTTATACCTTGCATGGCACATAACAATAATTTCATCAGCGAATGAATCTGACAGCCTTAGAGTGTCAGCAGTGACGCTTGCTACAATGCATGATCCGGTTGCCGAACATCTTCTTATCGGCATGTCGCCCGCTATCGGCATTGATCCTCAGCTTAAGGAGAGAATGATGTCGGAAAGTTTCAACAGCGATGATGCGGAATGGGTTTCCAGTCATCTTATCGACAAACACTTTACAGGCTACTGGACGAATTACAGTCTTTCGGTTGTTCTCTGCAATCATTCTTCACAGCTGCTGGTTGGCGACGGTAATGGTCTTCGGGAGGACTGTTTTGAATTCTTTGCAGAGAAGGCTGCCAGACAGGGACAGGTTGTCACGGGCACACCATTCTATTTCATGGAAAGCAATACAGGCAGACCTTCCTATCTGGGAATTTTCTATTTTGACCTGCCTGCGGGAAAGAGAAACGGACTTTTCATCGAGTTGTTCTCATACGTAAATGACTTCAGGGAGGGATACCCCGAACTTTTAACCGATGACAGGTACATGAGGCCTCAGAAGTTCAGGGGGTATTCAACGGCCAAGTATATTGACGGCTCACTTGTACTCAACACGGGCAGTTATTCATACCCGCTCCGCGATACCGGTCTTTCAGAACGAACAGAAGAGTATCATGCCATTCGCATGAGCGGATATGACCATTTTATTTACCGGCACGGGAAAGTCACAATCGTGCAGAGCCGGAAGACGATACCATTTATTAACAGGGTAATCACATTTGCCTACCTGTACATCTTCATACAGTTGATAACAGGTTTTTTCATCCTTGTTTTCAGCAGGGAACACAGGGGTTCCATCATAAGCCTTACCCTAAGGCAGAAACTGCAGGCAGCCTTTTCGGTTGTTATTCTCGTGACATTTGCGGGTGTGGCAGCCGGGGCTATCTGGCTCAGCATAATACAATACCGGGGCCGGCATTACGAAAACCTGAGGGAGAAAGCAAACTCTCTTTATATTGAATTGCAGCACAAGCTGGAAAATGAAGCAGCCCTTACAACCGGATGGACTGATGGCAAGTATATGTCTCTTAACGATCTGCTTGTTAAATTCTCAAATGTATTCTTTACCGATATAAACCTGTTTGATGCTTCGGGGAATCTCCTCGCCACCTCACGCCCCGAACTATTCCTCATGGATCTTACCAGCAGCAGAATGAACAGGTTTGCACTCGGAAACCTGTCGGCTTTCTCAGAAAGTGAGTATATAGCTACTGAACGGATCGGGGAATTTGAATACATGTCCATTTATGTCCCATTCCACAATGCCAGGAATGAGCTTCTTGCCTACCTGAATGTGCCCTATTTCGGTATGCAGGCTGCGCTGTCGGACGAAATAGCAAACCTGATTGTTGCCATAATCAATTTCAGTCTGCTTATGATTATTGCCACGATGAGTATTGCCGTATTTTTAAGTGACAGGCTTACCGCCCCGGTCAGAATGCTGGGTGAGGTTTTATCATCAGTCAGGCTGGGGAGAAAGAGCGAGAGACTTGTTTATAAGTCAGGTGACGAGATAGGCGAACTGGTAAGGCAATACAACAAGATGGTGGAGGAACTCGAGGAGAGTACCCTGAAGCTGGCAGCTTCAGAGAGGGAATATGCCTGGAGGGAGATGGCCAAGCAGATAGCTCATGAGATCAAGAATCCTCTCACACCAATGAAACTTAACGTACAACAGCTCGAAAAGGCATGGAGGGATGCAAGACCGGGGTTTGAAAAGAAGCTGGAGAGATTTACCCGGAACCAGATTGAGCATATCGACACATTATCATCGATTGCCACCGCCTTCTCGAATTTCGCCAGAATGCCGGGTTCAAATCCGGTTCATATTGACCTGCTTGATCAGATTAAATCGACTCTTGAACTATTTAAGAACAGCGGAAACATTCTCTTCAGAATCTCCTGTGTTCAGACAACCCGCATTATTGTAATGGCCGACAAGGAGCATCTTAACAGCATTTTTTCGAATATCATTAAGAATGCCATTCAGGCTATACCCGACGACAGGAATGGAATCATCAGGGTAGCAGTAAGTCTTGCCGGCGACAGGGTGGAAGTCAATATTTCCGATAACGGAACCGGTATACCCACTGAAGCAAGGGGAAAGATGTTTACACCCCATTTTACTACAAAGTCATCGGGCTCAGGACTGGGTCTGAGTATTGTAAAAAGGCTTGTTGAGGGGATAGGAGGTGAGATCTACTTTGAGTCGGAACCCGGGGAGGGAACGGCCTTTACCATTATCCTTCCTGTTCTCTATTCGGTGGAAAGGCCGGAGTAAATAACCCGGCAGCCCGGCATTGTTGCATTGAATGTAATTTTTAGCTATATTAGCACGTTCTAACAGATCATATTCTGAAGCTTGCCTGACCGTCTGAAAATACTGTCATTTATCCTTCTGCTGTCACTGTTTCAGTCGGGAAGGTTGTTATGTCAGACTTCTGTTTCAGGCACCGATTTTAACAATGTCAAAACCAGTGTTACAGGCATCGGAGCCAACTTTGTAAATGTTTCCGATATCACCGGATTTGGAGCTGGCGATACCGTTCTGGTTATACAGATGAAGGGAGCCAGAATACTTACTCCGGAGGATAACACCTACGGTCAGTATCAGACCAGAACAGGTTTCCCCGGACAGCATGAGTTCCTGATAATCCAGTCGGTAAATCCCGGGCAGCTTATTTTTACAGCCAACATGTTGAATTCCTACACGGTGGAGGGTGTTACCCAGGTAATAAAGGTGAGGTATTTCCAGTCGGCCAGGGTTACCGGAAAGCTTGAATCAGCGGAATGGGACCCGGTAACCGGAACCGGAGGCGTTCTGGCTATGATAGTTGGAGGTAACCTGACACTTGAGGCTGACATTGACATGAGCGGAAAGGGGTTCACCGGAGGTGCGGTATCAGAAGGCACGGGCGAGTGTGCAGGACTGGACGAAGCTCTCAGAAACAGGTTTTCATATGATGCCACATCGACATATTCGGGTTTCAAAGGAGAGGGAGTTGCCATTACCAATAACCTGCTGGTCCCGCTCTTCCCGGGATTCGCAAAGGGTAAGGGAGCCAGTTTCAGCGGTGGCGGAGGCGGTAATGGCAAATTCTCAGGTGGCGGCGGAGGTGGAGGATTTGGCGCCGGAGGCAACGGAGAAGAAGAATTTGCGGGTTGCATCATCGTTGATGCATATGGAAGAGGCGGACGAGGGTACACCGGAACACCCATAGAAAATGGCATATTCTCTGGCGGCGGCGGCGGTGCATCAACATACCTTGCGGGAGGAACAGCCTCTCCCGGCGGCAGGGGAGGCGGTATTATCATTATTGTTGCCGATACCATTCACGGTAACGGGCACTCCATTATTGCAAGCGGTGCCCAGCCGGTTGCGGTTGCCACCGGCAATGCCGGCGCCGGCGGTGGCGGTGGCGGTGGTACAATCTCACTTTCGGTAAAGGGGTACGGTTCAACCACGCTGAATATTACCAGTGCAGGAGGCAAAGGAGGCAATACCACCAATACCCGCGGTAGCGGTGGCGGTGGCGGCGGCGGACGGATATGGTCGAGCATACCATTTACAGGTTACCCGGTAACAAGAATAGTAATTGGCGGGAATCCGGGCGATATTAACTACCCGACAGGAAGCCCCTCGGGTTCAGCCGGGTCGATCGGCCGGGTTGATACAAACTATGCCGTTAAGCTGAACGGATTCCTTTTCAATTCTGTAAGATCGTCAGTAACCTACAGTTCAACCGATTCAATCTGTGAGACTTTAATACCTCCGAAACTGGCTGGTACCCAGCCAATAGGCGGAACTTTGCCCTATACTTTCCTTTGGCAGAAGAGCTACGATGGTACTGTCTGGAATGACCTTGCCAATACCGAAGGCCCCGGAATAAACTTCACTCCTTCGGTGGCAGAGACTGACACCCTCTACTTCCGCCGCGTTATTACCGACAACAGTTCGCCCACACAGATAGTCGATATCAGCAACACCATTAAAATAATTGTTCAGCCACTTATTGCCGACAACATTGTTGGTAAGGATACAACCATCTGCTTTAACCAGAACCCGCTTGAACTGAAGCACTATAACTCAGGTCCGGCGGGAGGCAACGGCACATATGCCTACCTGTGGCAGCAGAGCCCCGACAACACCATCTTCAGTCCCGCAATAAATGCGAATAACGGCTCATCCTACGATCCGCCGGCACTAACCGCGACTACCTACTACCAAAGGGTTATCACATCGGGCCGTTGTAAGGACACATCAAATCTGGTAACCATTACAGTTCTTCCTCTGGTTGCCGGCAACTCAATAGCAGCCGACCAGGTAATCTGTGAGGGTGATCTGTTTGCCGACCTGACAGGGTCCACGCCCACTGGCGGGGCAGGTGCCGGAACCTACACCTACCAGTGGATATCACGCAGTTCGTCAACCTCATGGATGCCAGCCTCGGGTACGAATAACGCGATTAACCATAATCCGGAGGAGGCTGACTTTCCGGCTACACTATTTTTCAGCCGCGTAGTATATTCGGGTCCCGATGATGTATGCCGCGACACCAGTGCATTCCGGACGCTTACCATGCATCCGCAGATAAGCGGAAACACCATATCGGGCAATCAGACCATATGCCAGGGCAGCCAGCCGGCTATTATTTCGGGCCCTGTTCCCTCAGGGGGTGACGGCAGTTACCTCTACACATGGCAGGACAGTTCAAAGCTGCAGTCATGGACAAGCATACCGGGGTTCATTAACTCCACCGAGGCGGGCTATCTGCCTCCACCCCTGAGCGACAGTACGGGTTACAGGCGGATAACCTTCTCGTCGGCCTGCTCAGACACCAGCAACGTAATAAGGGTTTATGTTCACAAGACGGTAACCAATTTCACTATTGCACTTATATCGGGAGGTGCAGATACCACCGTCTGCCTCGGGGCCACTCCCAACCTGCTCAGGGGGGAACCGGCAGCAGGCGGTACGGAAATACCGGGCGATTACGCCTATGAATGGTTTTATTCGACTGATAATATTACCTGGATACCTGTTCCTGCCGCAGGCACCGGAGCCGATTACCAGCCGGCGGCACTTACAGTTACTACCTGGTTCAGACGTACTGTTGTTTCTGGTGAATGCAGTGCTGTAAGCAATCCGGTTACGGTTAATGTTCTTCCCCTTATATCAAACAACGTGATGCCTGCCGATCATATGGTTTGCTTTAATACCGTACCACCCCTTCTTAATGCCACTACTCCGGCAGGCGGCAACGGATCCTACCTTTACCAGTGGGAGTTAAGTACCGATGGAGGCGGGTCATGGAACAATGCACCGGGGGCTTCCACCCCTGAGGATTATCAGCCGGCTGCCCTCACCGCACCTGTCTTGTTCCGCCGGGTTGTAACTTCCGGCCCCTCGGGCTGCTGCAATGACATAAGCCTGCCGGTATCAATCGGTATACATGCACTGCCTACGGGGAACATTACTGCTCTGCCCGACACAATCTGCAGGAAAGATGTTACAACCACAATGAACATCGACCTTACCGGTGCAGCCCCGTGGTCGGTTACCCTTAACGCCGGGGCCGGCACAGTGGCATTGCCACCGGTTGCTGCCTCACCCTATACAGCTACCCTTACACCTTCAGCAACCACTATTTATACACTGGCGACCATCACCGACAACAATGGTTGTGTTGCCACAGTTAAGACGGGAAGCTTTGAACTCACCTTTTATGAAGATCCGGTGGCCAGGACAAATCCTCAGACCTCAGACGAGGTTTGCGGACTGGTATACGATCTGGTGCCTGTCCCAAGCTTTGGAACCGGCACGTGGATGTATCCCGGCGTTCCGGTCACAACAACGGCCGATCTTGGATCAGGCAGACTAAGGGTTACAGTCGATTCGTACAGCACCTGGGGTTTCTGGTGGAAGGAACAGAACTGGAAGTGCGTCGATTCAGTACGACTCGATGTCAGGTTCTGGGAGATGCCAAACCCTGTTGCAGCCGGGCCCGATGCTACAACAGTACTCAACTTCGTGAAACTGGCTGCTGCACCGCCGTCACTATTCACAGCAGGTAACTGGAGCTACCCCGGCAATCCGGCCGATATGGTTTTTGACGATCCGGCCGATCCGGGTACCTGGGTGTCAGGTCTCAGACTGGGACAGAATGTTTTTACATGGACAGTGGAAAATGGCCGTTGTGTTGCCACCGATGATGTTCAGATAACCTATAACCCGGTACCCGAGGGTTTTTCTCCCGATGGTAACGGAATCAACGATCTGTTTGAGATCGCGGGAATGGAGGGAACAGAAAATGAACTGGTGATAATTAATATCTCGGGGCTTGAACTGGTGCGGTTCAGGAATTACAGCAGCATAACAGGCTACTGGGATGGCAAGGACCGTAACGGGAAGGATCTTCCCGACGGTACATACTACTATTTCCTGACAGTAACGAAACCCTATGCAAGCAGGATAGGGGGATACGTAATAATAAAGAGAAAGCTGAATGAGTAGGAGGGGAATGATAGCGGTTGCTTTTTCAGTGATCCTTCTGGGATTGTCGGGAGCTTCCTGGTCGCAGACCTATCCCGGTTTCAGCCAGTATCTTATAAACGGCATGGTAATCAATCCGGCCTACGCCGGTTCGCGCGGCACCATGAGTTCGCTCTTCTCAATGCGCAAGCAGTGGTCTCAGGTTACGGGAGCCCCTGTGTTCCAGACAGCTTCACTTCACGCTCCGATGAAGAATGACAGGGTGGCCCTTGGGTTCCTTTACAACCGTCAAACCTACGGGGTTACCGAATTGCAGAATATATATGGCGTATACGCCTATCATGTACGTATTGGAGAAGCCAGGCTGTCATTTGGCATTCAGGCTGGTGTTGATATAAATAATTCAGATTTTGCTGGGGTTAATACGGCAAATCCTAACGACCCTGCGTTCACCGAGGGTGTAGGTTACAGCGTGCTGCCAAACGTAGGGGCCGGTATTTACCTGTACAGCAACACAATGTTTATCGGAGCATCGGTTCCGGCCCTTCTAAGTTACCGTGAAACAGGGTCGCCGGCTGCCTTTACACCGTACCATTCGGTGGAAAACTATGATATGATCTTTCTTACGGGCGGGCTGGTTACATTCTCCGAACGGTTCAGGTTCAAGCCTTCGCTGCTGTTGAAGTACTCACTCACGAAGCCTGTCGAAATAGACATTAACGGTAACTTTATAATAGCTGATTTACTGTGGCTTGGGGCCTCTTACAGACTCTCGGAGGAGTCGCTGATTGGCATTATTGAGATGCAGGCCACTCAGCAGATAAAGATAGGATACTCTTACGACTACCAGCTTGGAAATCTGAGCAGCTTTTCGAAAGGTACCCATGAGGTGCTTCTGCGACTCGAATTCGGTTACAGGGTGAGCGCCGCAAGTCCAAGGTATTTCTGATATGGAAGGAATGAGATTAAATATTGCAGTTGTTTCTATTCTGACCCTGTTTGCAGTGCCGGTAAATGGTCAGAACAAGCCTGCATTTGAGGTTGAGAGGCTGGGCATCAGCTCTGCAGTGTTCAGTGATATTGCACCGGTCATCTACAAGGATGGCATCCTGTTTTGCTCAAACCGAAAAAGCAGCATTACAAAGGATAACCGGACCTGGGAAGGTAACCGCATCTACGACCTTTACTTCTCTGAGAAGACCGGTTCGGATAAATTCCGCAATCCTACCCGGTTTTCAAAGGCCCTGACATCCGACATCAATGAAGGGCCGGTATGCTTCTCGCCCGACGGCAATACGGTATACTTTACAAGAAACATCGAACAGGGCAGGAATGCAAGGAAAAAGAACACCAGGAATCTTCAGGGGATATTCCTGGCAGACAGGAGCGGTGACGACTGGATAAATATAAGACCGTTTGAATACAATAATCCCGATTATTCGGTTGGTCACCCGGCCATAAGCAATGACGGAAGATTTCTCTTCTTTTCATCCGACATGCCCGGAGGAAAGGGAAAGTCAGACATCTACTACTGTGAACTGATTAACAATAAGTGGTCAAAACCTGTAAATGCCGGTGAAATAAATACACCGCACGCCGAGCTTTACCTGAATATGCTTCCTACGGGGAGACTCTATTTCTCTTCCGACAGGCCACCCTCACGGAATGGAAATTTCAGAGGCCTGAATATTTATTACACCACCCTTCACATGGGAGAATGGACTGAACCTGTAATGCTTGATGCTCCTATCAATTCTGAGGCTGACGACTTTGCATTCACGGCTTATCCCGATGGCCAGAGCGGGTATTTTACCTCATCGCGCAGGAGAAATGATGATATATACAGTTTCAGGTCAGTACTTATCAGGCGGGATAACTGCAAGCCTCAGGAAACCAACAGTTTCTGCTATGAATTCTTTGAGATCAATGCAGTAAGGCTTGATACAATCCCGTTTATTTATGAATGGGACTTTGGTGACGGGAACCGTGCGAAAGGGGTTAGGGCCGATCACTGCTTTACAGCTCCCGGCACATATATTGTAAGACTCAATTCGGTGAACCTCGTAACAGGCGAGGAACTGGAGAATGAAGCAACATACGAACTGACAGTGGAACTGATTGAGCAGCCCTATATTGCCGGGCCCGATACCCTCAGAGTAGGGGAAATGGCAGAGTTCAACTCGCTTGAGACTCATTTACCCGGTTGGGCCTTCGACCGGTTTTACTGGAATTTTGGCGATGAAACCGCCGGAGAGGGCGAGAGAGTCACAAAAACATTTGCCCTGCCGGGGGTGTTTGATATACAGTTGATTGTAAGCTCCGAACCCGACAGGAACGATGTTATCAGAGAAACCTGCGCTACCAGGAGAGTGGTAGTGGTAAGGTCTCCCTGATTAACTAATAACTATATTTGTCACTTGGATGAGAATTAACGGATATATCAATCATAAAATAGTACTGATAGCGTCACTGGTTATGGTGTCATCAGGGTTTGCTACCGGCCAGCCGGTTCCGGGTGATGCAGAGAACATTCCCTATCTGATTACTTTTGGGAAGGGAGGAAAAACATCATGGGGTGATGATGATTTCTCGCAGACATGGTTCTTCCAGATTCCGGCCACATATAAGGAGCCATTCTATATCAGGGTATTTGACCCCGATACCGGCGGAGAACATGATGAAATAAACGGCACCTGGAATACCAGGATGCAATACTCGGTGTACGGAGGTGCAGGATGCTTTACACATGAAGATGCCAAGGCTATTAATCCGGTGGGTAATTATCACAGCGGCACTCTTCTGTTCCAAAGGACGTTTGGAGCCGACAACCGTTACGATAATAACTGGTATACATTCGGACCTATAAACCCCACAGAGGGAGAATTCTATTCCAAGTGGCAAAGCTATGTCTTCAAGATTATATGCGACGGAATATCGGGGGATGATGGCAACACATACCGCTATTTCCTTAGCCGCGATGCAAACTCCAACAGGGCCATAGAAGGGGCGAACGCATTCACATATGAATATACTTTCAGGATGTGGAACGACCTTGAGAATGTCATGCATATCTACCCATATATTGACTCAGGCTGCATATATGTTAAGATCAACAATTTTGACTGGGATTCCGACGGAACCATCATGGCAATATCGGAGGTGAGGAAGGGGCAGCTGCTGAAGGCGTCAGGCGAGGATGAATGGGCAGAGGACCAGATTACAGTACTCGATGAAGAGATCGGCAAGTCATACGATTTCCAGTTTATCAAGAGAAAAGATTTTCTTGTTCGCAACAATAACGTTGTTGTAAGGGTAGAAAACCAGTATGGCGAAATGCTGAAGTTCTTCAGCGTCCCTATTGGCGGGGTACCCAAGTATAACCCGGGGATTGTTGTAAATAAAAAGAGTGTGATTTCTAAATAGTCCAGGTGAAACTTACTGCTGCCAGCTATATTATAGCCCTGCTTATTTCCGGTCTTACCGGACTACAGGCCCAGAAGTACAACATAAGGCAGTTTGGACCACCCGACCTGCCCGACAAGGTTATCTATTCACTAAACCAGGATCCTTACGGCTTTCTATGGGTTGGTACAGGTAAAGGCCTCTTTACCTTTGATGGCTACCGGTTCAGGCTCCGGAGCTTTCCTGACAGCTCGGAAACGCGTTTTGCCACAGTTATTTTCCGCGACAGCAGGGGCACTATGTGGGTTGGCGGCAGTGACGGGACTGTACATTACTCAGTTGAGCGCAGCGGACTTATTATGCTGGAAGGGATTGACACGCTGACCCAGAGGATAAATGACATCAGGGAGGGCCCGGATGGTGATATATATATTCTTTCACAGAATCTTGGTTTCTACAAAGTTGCGCCAACCGGGCCGAAGAGTGTTACCCACCTTAAGGTACCAGAGCGTCAGCTGCTTTTTTCATTCTGCTTCGCCTCCGATGAAACACTGCTGGCAGGGTCGGGTGATGAACTGCTGGTAATGAGAGTGGAAGATGATACAATAGTTCAGGAATCGGTAACCACCGGAATAGAATATACAAGAATCACCTCAATTGAAAAAGCCGGGCAGGACGACAGTTTTTATACAGGAACCGGCGATAACGGACTATTTTTTGTTACACGCGCTGCCGGGGGTTATGTGGCTTCGCCGGTTTTTGAAGATGAGAACCTGAGGTACCTTAGAATCCAGTCGATCTTTACCGACAGCGATTCCAATTTGTGGCTGTCAACATACGGATCGGGTATCTTGAAACTTCTGCCCGGTTCAGAAGGCAGGGATATACTGAATATCAGAACATTCAATCAGAACACAGGTCTTTCGGGCGACGATGCCAGGGCAGTATTCCAGGACAATGAAGGAAATATATGGATGGCTCTTTACGGTATGGGCTTAAACCAGCTTGTATCGGAAGCTTTTACGTTTTTTCAACCAGGCTCAGGCAGGGATGAGAACAATATTGTGTCAGTTTTCTCAACCGGACAGGACAGGATTCTGGCGGGTACTCCAGCAGGATATCATGTTTTTGACCTTAATGAGGGACGTTCTGTGAGATTTGAATCAGTTGCCGGGGCAACCTCAAGGGTGCCCGCCACCGCTTACTTCCCCGGGAAGGACGGAAGAGTATGGATTGGAACGGCGGGGGCCGGCCTCTTCATGAAAGACGGGACCGAACCCGTAAGGCAGTTTTACAGATCGCTGAATGCCGGTGAGAACTTCATAACTTCAATCGCCCTCGAGGGCGATCATATATGGTTATCAACAAGAAACGGCGTTCTGGTTTTGAATTCCAGATCGGGCCAGCTTCTGAAGAAATTCTCAACTCTCGACAGGCTGCCTCACAACTATGTTAACCAGGTTTATATTGACCGTGACGGGAACAAGCTTGTTGCAACAGAGGCACTCAATATCTATTATGCCGATATTGAGGAAGGGATCACTCCCGGGCACCTCGATATTTCTGGAAGCATAAGAAATGTAATGCAGGGTTATACCCAGGCCGGTAACGGAGGCTACTGGATAGCAACCCTTGGTAACGGAGTGTTCTTTTTCAGTGGCGACTCAGCAAGGGCCATCAATACAAATGACGGACTTCTCTCGAACTTCTGTTACAGCGTACTGGCTGATTCTGATTCACGATTGTGGGTGGGGCATGAGAAAGGCTTCTCAAGGTTCGATCCAAATACAGGTAATGTTACGGTATTTTCAACATCATTTGCCGGTGGAGGAGACTGCAACCCCAACGCAATAGCCTCGTCAGACGAGGGGATGGTGTTTATTGGAACCACCAACGGGCTGGTGGTGTATGACAGAAGGAAGGATCTGCGCGATGTGATTCCCCCACTCAACAATATAGTATCAATAACCGTAAACGATAAGGTTTATCCATACACTCCTGAACTTCAGCTTCCCTATAACCGGTACGTGGTTAAGATCGATTATGTCGGTATCAGCCTGAGCAACCCCGATCTTGTAAGATACCGTACAAAGCTTGGAAACTATGACATCGGCTGGTCTGACCCCGGCACTCAGCGTCAGGTTACATACAGGCTTACCGACGGAGTCTATAAATTCTCAATTGAGTCGGTTAATGAGTCAGGCTTATCTGCTCTCAGGGAGTCGGTTTTTACCATTGTGGTAAAAAGGCCGTTCTGGAGGGCATGGTGGTTTGTGCTCCTGTTAGTTTCAGGAATTGCCGCATTGGTGGCAGCCATTATAAGAATAAGAGACGCCAGGCAACGGAAAATGAGGGAACATCTCGAGGATGAACTGGGTGAAAGAACCAGGGAGGTGGTAAGACAAAAGGAAGAAATAGAACAGCAGAACATCGAAATAACCGACAGTATCAACTATGCAAGGCGCATCCAGGCCAGTATCCTTCCCGACATCGCCAGACTGAAAGAGACATTTGATGATACATTCATCATTTTCCTTCCAAGGGATATTGTAAGTGGCGACTTTTACTGGTTTGAACGGTTTGACGAAGAGAGATTCATTCTCGTTTGTGCCGACTCAACCGGTCACGGAGTGCCGGGAGCCTTCATGTCGATGATAGGTTCAACCCTTCTGCAGGACATAGTTTCCAGGAAGAATATTACCAGACCATCGGAAATCCTGTCAACCCTTGACAAGCAGATTTTCTCTACCCTTAACCGCAATCTTGATGTAGGCGTATCAAATGACGGTATGGATATGGTGGTTTGCGAGTTCAACCTTAAGAGCCGCCAGGTGAGGCTCTCTTCTGCAATGAGACCGGTCATCCTCATTATGGGAGGAGAAACTATCTATATCAAGGGAAACAGATCTTCAGTAGGCGGAGCGGCGTACTCAGAAAAGTTCTTTGACGACCAGGAGTATTATCTGTCAGAAGGAGACTCCATATACCTTTTCTCCGACGGGTTCCCCGACCAGTTCGGAGGAGAGGACGGAAGAAAAATGAAGGTGGCCCGCCTGAAGAAGCTTATCGAAAACATATCGAATATGACGATGGAGGAGCAGCGGGAGTATATTTCAAATTTCTTTTTCGACTGGAAAGGTGACCATGAACAGGTTGACGACATCCTCTTCATGGGGATAAGGTTCTGATCAACTGCCGGCAGTGCAGGTGCCATTGGCCGCAACCGCAATTACACATGTCGATTCAACATTACTTTCGTGCTGCGCCCTGTCGCGGATGTAAAAATCATACATTATAGTATCAGACTCACTATAGAAAAGGTAAAGGATGGTAACAGATATCTCTCCCTTCAGAATCTTGTTCTGTCCCAGCCTCTCCAGGTATGGTATCCTGTAGGGGGTGGGATAGAGCGGGTCGTCCCCGTCGGCGGGAAGCATTATACCGCCACTCTTACGGTAGAGTGTCAGAAACATATTGTAATTCTCAGTTGCATAGGCCGACCCTTCTCGTAAACCAATATCGCCGTCGCCATCCTCAAAATAGAATGTAAGCTTTCCGGCTTTAGCCTCATTGCCGAGAATATCGGTGGTGTCACTTATTGTGAAGCTCCGGAATTCAATGCGCGGCTCCGGGGGCAACTGTTCAATCTCAATACAACCTGTGACCATAAAGGCTGCCGCGAGGGTTGCCAATATGAAGTATCCTGGTTCTGTTGTTTTCATACCGGTGAACTTTACTCTATAAACCAACGCATGGATTATAGAATTATTTCTTCCTGAAATATATTTTCAGAGGAGTACCCGAAAAATCGAACCTTTGCCTGAGTTGATTCTCAAGGTACCTCTTGTATGGATCTTTGACATACTGAGGCAGATTGCAGAAGAATGCAAAAACCGGATAGTGTATCGGCAGTTGTGTTATATATTTGATCTTAACGTACTTGCCTTTTAGCGAGGGCGGAGGATTTTTCTCTATTATCTCCTGCATGGTCTCATTCAGAACAGAGGTGGGTATTTTCCTTGTCCTGTTATTGTTTACCCGGGAAATAACCTCAAGTATGTTGAATATTCTCTGCTTCTCTGTTGCCGATATAAACAGAACCGGGTAGTCAATGAACGGAGCTGTTTTTCGTTTCAGTTCCTTTTCAAAATCCCTCGATGTATTCGATCCCTTCTCAACAAGGTCCCATTTGTTGACAAGGACTACCAATCCCTTGTTGTTCCGGATAATCAGGGAGAGGATATTCATGTCCTGTGATTCGAGCCCGCGGGTGGCATCAAGCATAAGCAGTGATACATCGGAATTCTCGATAGACCTAACAGACCTCAGTATGGAATAAAACTCAATATCCCCGGTAACTTTGGTCCGTTTCCGTAAACCGGCGGTATCAATCAGGAGGAAGTCGTGATTGTATTTATTGTATCTTATATATATTGAGTCTCTGGTTGTGCCGGCAAGCGGAGTCACAATATTGCGGCTTTCGCCGAGGAGCGAGTTAATGAGTGAAGATTTTCCCACATTGGGCCTGCCTACTACGGCTATCACCGGTAAATTTTCCCCGGGTTTATCCTCTTTTTCAGGCATTCTGGCGACCACGGCATCAAGCAAATCACCGGTTCCCGAACCATTGGCAGAGCTTATGGCAAAGTATTCACCCAGCCCGAGTGTGTAAAACTCGGTTGCTGCCAGCAGCCTTTCATTGTTGTCGGTCTTGTTTACAACCAGTATAACCTCTTTGCCTGATTTCCTCAGCATCTCAGCCACTGAGGTATCGAGCTCGTGAATCCCGGTAATGGCATCGGTAAGGAACAGGATAACATCAGATTCTTCAATTGCAAGTTTGACCTGCCTGTTAATCTCCTCTTCGAAAATGTCTTCAGAATCCTCCACATATCCGCCTGTATCGATAACGGAAAACTCTATTCCGTTCCATTCGGCACGTCCGTAATTCCTGTCTCGCGTTACACCGCTCTCCTCGTCAACGATAGCTTCACGTGATTCGGTGAACCTGTTGAAAAGTGTCGACTTGCCGACATTCGGTCTTCCAACTATTGCTACAATTCTGCTCATTTAAATTTTTAAGAATTCACTGGTAGCCAAACTGCTTCATCATTCTCTGCTTGTGCCGCCAGTCTTCAGTAACCCTCACTCTCAGTGTCAGAAATACCTTTCTGCCAAGGAAGTCCTCCAGTCCGGCCCTGGCCATAGTGCCGGTCTTCTTGAGCATCTCGCCGCGGTGCCCTATGACTATGCCTTTCTGCGAGGTTCGTTCGACGTGAATGATTGCGGAAATGCTTATGAGGTCGGGCGACTCATTGTATGATTCTATCTCGACCTCAACAGAATAGGGTATCTCCTTCCTGTAGTTTAACAATATCTTTTCCCTTATTATTTCCGACGCGAAAAATCTTTCGAAGCGGTCTGACAGCTGGTCTTCAGGGAAGTAGGGTTCACCTGCCGGCAGATTATTGACTATCAGGCGCAGGAGGGTTGAGAGATTGAAATCATGTTTGGCTGAAACAGGTACTACGGGCGCTCCGGGCAATAGCTGATTCCATTTTGCCACCAACTGCTCAAGAGCATCCTGCGATGACAGGTCGATTTTATTTATTACAATGATTTTCTGAGCCTTGCATTCAACAATGCGTTCAAAAAAACCGTCAGCACTGAGTGTGTCATCCTCGGGAGTGATTACCAGCAGAAGCATATCAGCGTCTTCGAGTGCCGATGCAGCAGCCTTAAGCATTGATTCCTGCAGAACATATCTTGGCTTAAGTATTCCCGGTGTATCGGAGAACACAATCTGGTAGCCTTCTCCGTTAAGGATACCCAGAATGCGGTGCCTGGTTGTCTGGGCCTTGGAGGTAATAATAGAGAGGTTCTGGCCAATAAGCTTATTCATCAGAGTCGATTTGCCGACATTTGGGTTCCCCAGAATATTTACAAATCCTGCCTTATGTTCCGGTCCGGTCACCTTGAAAGCCCTCTCTTAAGCATTATTACTTCATGCGGGGTGAGGAATCTCCATTTTCCACGCGGGAGATTCTTTTTTGTCAGACCTGCAAAATAGACCCGGTCGAGTTTCTTTACCTTGTAGCCGAGGGACTCAAACATTCTACGGACAACCCTGTTCTGGCCTGAATGCAGTTCAACGCCTGTCTGTGTTTTGTCCTCCGGGTCGGGGTAGGCCACGGTATCGGCGGAAATCTTTTCCCCCTCAATTTCGATGCCTTCGGTAAGTTTCAACATGTCATTCCTTGTGACCTCCCTGTCGAGCCACACATGATATATCTTTTTCCTCAAATATTTCGGGTGGGTAAGCTTTCCGGCAAGTTCTCCGTCGTTTGTCAGCAACAGTACCCCGGTGGTTGCCTTGTCGAGTCTGCCTACCGGGTAGATCCTCTCGCTGCATGCATCCTTCACCAGGTCCATTACGGTTATCTCTGCGTGCGGGTCAGATACAGTTGTTACGTACCCTTTTGGTTTATTCAGAAGGACATAGACCATCGATTCAGCGCTGAGACGTTTCCCTTTATGCCTGATATCATCTGATTTCCTGACTTTTGTCCCCAGTTCCCTTACAACCCTGCCGTTTACCTCAATTTCACCCCTGAGAATCAGGTCATCGGCCTCCCTTCTTGAGCAGACTCCGCTAAGAGCAATGTAACGGTTAAGCCTGATTTCTTCTCCCGCACCGTTGTCCTTTCTGCTCCCGGGGGCAGGTCCTTTTCCTTTTATTCGTTGTTTAGCAGGCATTCTGGATTATTGAAAATAATCAGTTCACAAAGGTACAACTAATTGATGAGAATATTGAAATGCCTTTTTTTTTGCAACTTTGCCTCTCTTAAATACAGGTATTATGACTCTCATTACATCAATTTCAGGTATCAGGGGGACCATAGGTGGCCATCCGGGGGAAGGTCTTACACCAGTTGATGTTGTCCGGTTTGCGTCGGCCTATGCAGTCTGGATCAGGAAAAGAAGCCTGAAAGGCAAACCAAGAGTTGTCACAGGCCGCGATGCGAGAATCTCAGGCCCTGTGGTAGCTGACCTGGTTATTTCATCACTGGTTTCGTCAGGCATTGATGTTACTGATCTCGGGCTTGCCTCCACGCCAACAGTTGAAGTTGCTGTTACCGGTCTGAACGCTGACGGCGGCATTATTATAACGGCCAGCCATAACCCTTACCATTGGAATGCTCTTAAACTGCTTAATGAGAAGGGCGAATTCCTTTCATCTTCCGATGGCGAAGAGCTGTTATCAATTGCTTCGTCGGGCCAATATGACTACTGCGCCGTTGACGAGCTGGGTAAGGTGACAACCGATGATACCTGGAATGACAGACATATTGATCTTGTGCTGTCATCACCCTGGGTCAGCACGGAAGCCATTAAACGGGCAGGCTTAACTGTTGTTGCCGACTGTGTTAATTCAGTCGGGGGCATAATAGTTCCCCGGCTACTTGAGAGGCTTGGTGTGAAACGCATTATAACCATCTATGGAGAGCCTACAGGCCGGTTCCCCCATAACCCCGAACCCCTTCCTGAGAATCTCACTGACCTCTGCAGCATGGTGTTGAGTGAAGCTGCCGATATCGGTGTTGTTGTCGATCCTGATGTGGACAGGCTTGCGCTGGTATGTGAAAACGGGGTGGTTTTCGGTGAGGAGTATACCCTGGTTTCGGTTGCCGACTATATTCTTTCCCGAAAGAGAGGGAGTGCAGTTTCAAATATGTCATCATCAATGGCATTGCGCGATGTTGCTGCCAGGCATGGATGTGAATACTATTCGTCGCCTGTAGGTGAGGTTAATGTTGTCGAAGAGATGAAACGACGGAAGGCTGTTATCGGCGGCGAGGGAAACGGCGGTGTAATAGTACCTGATCTTCACTACGGCAGGGATGCAGTGGCAGGTATCGCCATATTCCTCACACATCTTGCCACCAGCGGAAAGAAATGCTCGGAGTTGCGTGCCATATACCCTGAGTATCATATACTGAAGAGCAGGATCGAAATCGCTCCCGGTCAGAGCCTTGAGGTGATTTTCAATAGCGTAAGGAGCGCTTTCCCCGGTTGCAGTATAGATGACCGCGACGGTATAAAGGTAGAGACTTCTGAGGGATGGGTGCAGGTAAGAGCATCGAATACCGAGCCGATTCTGAGAATTTATGCCGAGGCCACCACACCTGACGCAGCCGGCAGCCTGGTGAAACTGGTTACAACGGTTGTTAAAAAAACGTAAATAGACCATATCGTTCTTCAATAAGGGAATATCCTGCACGTTGGCGCTGTCTCTGTTGGTAACAGATTAGTCCTGAGGTTAATTATTGTTAAAGATTTGTTAATCCCCCTACATTGAATGAGCTTTTGGGTAATTTCGTTGTCTCATTTAACAGATAGCAACTATTAATAATAAATATCGATGAAAAGAACTGTAATTATCACTGCAATTGTAGCAACGGTTGTATTTGCAGCCATAGTCATATTTAGCAGGATGTCACGGAAGGATGACATATCGGTGCTATATTCAGAAGTCAGGAAGGGCAACTTTGAGATAATAGTAACCGTAACCGGTGAACTACTGGCAGAGAACCTGACCGAGATAAGGGGACCGGAGCTTATGGGAGGTATGAATTTTAGGATAAATGATATCCAGATACAGGATCTTGTACCGGAAGGCACTATTGTCAGGGAGGGTGATTATGTTGCGAGACTCGACCGGACAAGTATGGACAATACCCTCAAGGATGAGCTTGACAGGCTCGAGACCATGGAAAACAGTTACCAGCTGAAAATACTGGATACAACCATCTCACTCAGCAATGCAAGGGATAATCTTCTGAATCGCAGGCTTGAAATTGAAGAGGCTCAGATTACCCTTGAGCAGTCAAAATATGAGCCGCCGACAACTATCCGTCAGGTTACAAATAATCTGGAGAAACTTGAGAGACAGTACGGGCAGGCGGTTAAAAGCTACGAGCTGAACGTGCACAGAACCATGGCCGACATAAAGAAAGTTGAGGATGATCTGGCAAGACAGAGGCAAAGAATCAAGGATATAAACACCCTTATCAGCCAGTTTGTGGTGAGGGCCCCTGCTCCGGGCATGGTGATTTACAAGAGAGAATGGGGTGGGGCCAAGAGAAAGGTAGGATCGATGATCAGGCCTCAGGACCCTGTAGTGGCAACACTACCCGACCTGTCAAGCATGGTAACGAAAACATATGTCAACGAGATTGATATAAGCAAGGTAAAGGCAGGCCAGAAGGTCCGGATAACAGTTGATGCCTTTCCCGAGAAATCGTTTACAGGAGAAGTTTACAGTGTTGCCAATATAGGGGAGCAATTACCAAATACCGACGCCAAAGTTTTCGAGGTAATGATCAAGCTGGACAACACCGATCCGATACTCAGGCCGTCAATGACCACAGGTAACCAGATAATTACGAAGGCTTTTCCCGAGGTAATGTATATTCCGCTCGAGGCCGTTTATGCAACATCCGACAGTATTCCATATGTATACACCAGAGATAACCGCCGACAGATAGTTGTGCTCGGAGAATCAAATGAGGACCAGATTATTGTTGAACAGGGACTGGAGCCCGGAGAGGTTCTGCACTTGCTGCAGCCTGCCAATCCGGACGTTTATAAGCTCGCCGGAGAAGACCTTATTCCAATTATCAGAGATCAGATCCGACTAAAAAAGGAGGAAGAGGAGAGGATAAAGAGGGAGAACCAGAGCCAGAGGACAAATAGCAGAATCCAGGCACCAGGTGGCAACAGGATGCAGTTGACCCCCGAACAGACTGAAAGGATGATGCAGATGCGGGGAACACAGGAAGGACAGCAGGGCAGCAGCGGGACCCAGACTCAGGGCGGACAAACCGGCAGAACGGGTACCAATGTGCAGCGGACTCCTCAGAACCAGTAGATATTACATAAGCAGGCAATAATGTTCAAAAGATATTTTCACGACATTGTAATTGCTGTCGAGTCGATTGTGTCAAACAAGCTCAAATCGATTCTTACGGCATTGGGTATCATCTTTGGTGTAGCTGCTGTCATCAGCATGCTGGCTATTGGCAAGGGTGCCCAGCAGGAGATACTTGACCAGATAAAGATGGTAGGTGTCAATAACATTCTTATAAGTCCTGTAATAGAGGAGGATACCGAGTCTTCCGAGGAGGGTGAGAAACAGCAGAATAAATTTTCCCGCGGGCTTACAATTCTTGATGTCGATGCAATAAAGGAGAATATTCCTTCTGTTCAGCGGATCAGCCCTGAGATTGCCTACACCTCGAGTGTTGTCATGAACGGGATCAAGTATTCTGCCAAACTGGTTGGTGTTACCAATGACTATTTCGGACTTTATAACCTTCCCCTTCAGTCGGGGGGATTTTTCAATGATTATCAGGAGTTGCATGGCATACAGGTATGCATTATTGGAGCTAACATAAGATCGAGGTTTTTCAGCAGACTGGATCCGATAGGACAATATATCAAATTTGATGGTATCTGGCTGAAGGTAATCGGGGTTCTTGAAAAAACAAATGTCAGCCTCACCGGGTTTGAAGATGCCGGGATAAATGTTTATAACGACAACATTTATATCCCGGTAAAGACCATGCTTATGCGGTATCAGAACAGGGCACTGGCCAACACCCGGATACTGCGCGATGCAATTTCGTTCCCCGGAATGGGGGGAATGGGCAGAAGGATGGTGGTTGCCACACCCACTACTGCCGTTACGGGAAAAGTAAACTATCATCAGCTTGACAGGATAGTAGTTCAGGTTACCGAAACCGAGCAGCTTTCTCCCACGTCAGAGTTATTAAGCAGAATGATGTTTCGGCGTCACCTTGGGGTCAAGGACTATGAGATTACGGTTCCCGAACTGTTGTTAAAGCAGCAGCAGCGAACCAAAGATATCTTCAATATCGTACTTGGGGCTATTGCCAGTATTTCACTGGTAGTGGGTGGGATCGGGATTATGAATATCATGTTTGCCTCGGTAATGGAGAGGATTAAGGAGATTGGTACCCGAATGGCAATCGGAGCGAAGAAAATGGATATTGTTGTTCAGTTTCTTTCCGAGGCTGTTCTGATTAGCGTAAGCGGTGGTTTCATAGGGGTAGTTCTTGGCATAATACTGTCAGTTCTCATCGAGAAAATTGCTGACATAAATACCATAGTCACTCCATTCTCCGTTATTGTGGCGTTCGGGGTGTCTGCAGCTGTTGGTGTGATATTCGGTTATAGTCCGGCGAAACGGGCCTCAGAGCGTGATCCAATTGAATCGTTGCGGTATGAATAACAACACATATATGAAGAATCTCGCTAAACTCATTCTTTTAGTGGCATTGGTTATTGCATTACGGCCTGCAGGGGCCCAGAGTGTTACACAGCTGACACTGGCAGAGGTGATAAAGCTGGCTGAGGAACAGTCTCCCAATGCACTTATGGCAAAACACCGTTTCAGGGCAAGCTACTGGCAGTACAGATCGTTTGTTGCCGATTACCTGCCCTCGCTGTCACTTACCGGCAACCTACCCGACTATGGCAGGGTTTTCACCAGGGTGACAAATTTTGACACCGGAGAGGAGACCTTCAGGGAGACCAACTCAATGACCTCCTCGCTGTCCATGTCATTAAGGCAGAACATAGGCCTGACAGGAGGTAATATATTTGCCCAGACGGAACTAACGAGGCTCGATAAGTTCAGTACCGACCAGGTTGAATACGTTAGTGTACCTGTGAATATAGGCATATCGCAGCCTCTGAACGGCTATAACAGCCTCAGGTGGCAGAAGAAGATCCAGCCCCTTCAGTATGAACAGGCAAAGAAGAGGTATCTTTCAGATATTGAAGGTGTCCATTCACTTGCAGTGACAAACTTTTTCCAGCTGCTCCTTGCTCAGATCAACAAGGAAATTTCCGAAATGAACTATTTCAATACCGACACACTCTACCGGATTGCACAGGGCAGGTACAACCTGGGAACAATTGCCGAGGATGAACTTTTACAACTGGAACTCTCGTTCCTGAACGCCGGAACGGCAAGGAATGAGGCAGCCATGACGCTGAGGGACAGGGAGTTGAGGCTTAGGACATTTCTGGGGTTCAATGAAACTGTCAGGCTTGAGTTGATTCTTCCGGAGGAGGTTCCAGAGCTGGAAGTTACACTGGGAAGGGTGCTTGAGCTGGCCATGGAGAATAATCCGACGATTATCGGCCAGCAACTGAGTCTGCTCCAGGCCGAGAACTCTGTAGCCCAGGCTAAGGCAAACAAGGGCCTTAATGCAAACCTCAATCTTTCATACGGATTACGGCAGCAGGCCGATCTATTCTCGAATGCATATACAAACCCCAGTGACCAGCAGCGTATCAGGCTGGGCATCACTCTTCCTCTAATTGACTGGGGGCTTTCCCGGGGAAAGTACAAAATGGCCCAGTCGAGTGAGGAGCTTACAAGAGTGCAGGTTCAGCAGACGCTTATCGAATTTGAGCAGAGCATTCTTCTCGATGTGGAGAGGTTCAACATGCAGGACGACCAGGTGCGGATAGCCAGAAAATCGGATGAAGTTGCTGCAAGACGTTACGAGGTGACGAAACAAAGATTTCTTATCGGGCGCATTGATGTCCTTGAACTTAATGACGCCGACACCCGCAAGGACCAGAACAGGCGTGGTTATGTGCAAGCTCTCCAGAACTACTGGAACTACTATTATGACATGAGGGCTCTCACACTTTATGATTTGCTCAACAACAAACCACTGGATACCGACTTTGATAAGCTGGTGAGGTGATTTTAAGTGCGGGAAGCGTAAACGTGTAAGGACGCAGAAGGATCGGCTGTCAACTTGTATAGTTCATCCTTAGTGCTTTCAAAAAAAATATTATCTTTGCGCCTCGATTACAAATCACACTTTAAAACATATACAGATGCAGAACAAAGGTGCTATCGTCTTTCTGGCAATAACTCTTGCTCTGGTTTCAGTTTACCAGCTTTCCTTTACCGGGGCCACCTACAAGGTAAAGAGAGACGCCAGAGAATTTGCCAAAGGCGATTTGATAAGGGAGTTGAACTATATCGATTCAATTGCCTCACTTCCCAAGGAGGAGTGGAGTTTTCTCGGGTTCACTTTCCGTGAGTGCCAGTCAAAGGAGATTAATCTTGGTCTTGACCTCAAGGGAGGTATGAACGTAATTCTGGAGGTAGCCGTTGAGGACATTGTGAAGGCCCTGTCGAACTACAGTGCTGACCGCAATTTCAATGAAGCCCTGATTATTGCAAAGAAGAGGCAGGCCGAGAGTCAGGCAGACTTTCTTGATCTTTTCAGGGAGGCATATGAGGAACTTGATCCCAATGCCAGGCTGGCTGCCATATTCTCGACTATAGAGTTAAAGGAGAAGGTTAATTTCAACAGTACCAACGAGGAGGTCATCAGGGTCATAAATAGTGAATCGGGGTCAGCAATTGATAATGCATTCAATATTCTGCGTACCAGGATCGACCGTTTCGGGGTAACCCAGCCTAACATCACAAGGCTTGAAGGAAGGGGAAGGATTCTTATTGAACTTCCCGGTGTTAAGGACCCCCAGAGGGTCCGTGACCTGCTTCAGGGGACTGCCAGTCTTGAATTCTGGGAGACCTACGATAACGTTGAAGTTCTTGATTACCTGTCGCAGGCAAATGAAATGCTGAAAGGCATTGTAAGGGCTCAGCAGGTTGTTTCCGGCGGGTCAGAACCAGAGCAACAGGCTGCAACAGTTGATACCACCGGAACCCAGGGTCAGGAATCATTGCTAGACATGCTTGGACAGACTCAGGATACAACCACTGCAGGAACCCTGGAGGAGTTTACCCAGCAGAACCCGCTTTTCGGTCTGCTCCGTCCCAACGTATCGGCTGAAGGGCAGGCTTTTACCGGCAGCGTAATAGGAATGGCCCATTTCCGTGACACTGCCAAGGTGAACAGGTATCTGGCCATGAACCAGATAAGGGCAATTTTCCCCAGGGATCTGAAGTTTTACTGGAGCCAGTCACCGTTCAAGTACGATGATAGCAAGACATTCTACGAGTTGCATGCCATAAAGGTTACAACCCGCGATGGAAGGGCCCCTCTCGATGGAGGAGTGATTACATCCGCCCGCCCCTCAACCGGCATTACCGGGGCTGAAATAGAGGTTAATATGTCGATGAACAGCGAAGGTGCCAAGATCTGGGCAAGGATGACCCGCGAAAACATTGGAAAAAGCATAGCAGTGGTACTCGACGGTTATGTCAGATCAGCACCCAGGGTGGATACGGAAATAAAGGGAGGAAACTCGGTAATCTCGGGTGATTTCACCCTTGAAGAGGCGGAAGACCTTGCCAACATACTTAAATCAGGAAAACTTCCTGCTCCGGCGCAGATTGTCCAGGACACTGTAGTGGGGCCATCGCTCGGAAAGGAGGCAATCAGTTCCGGACTAAACTCCTTCCTGATCGCTTTCATGATTGTTCTTTTATACATGTTATTCTATTACAGCCACAGGGCAGGTATGGTGGCTGACATAGCCCTTCTTGTCAATATGTTTTTCATGATGGGTGTGCTGGCATCGCTCAATGCAGTGCTTACACTACCCGGTATTGCAGGTATTGTTCTCACAATTGGTATGTCGGTCGATGCCAATGTTCTTATCTATGAACGAATCAAGGAGGAACTCAGGGCAGGTAAGGGTGTAAAGCTTGCCGTTGCCGACGGCTATCGCAATGCATACTCTGCTATTATTGACGGTAACGTTACAACACTGCTTACCGGGGTAGTCCTGTACATCTTCGGAACCGGCCCGATTAAGGGATTTGCCACCACACTGGTTATAGGTATCATCACCTCACTCTTCTCAGCAATTTTCATTACACGGATCATCTACGATACGATGCTGAAGAGAAACAAAACCCTTACTTTCTCGATTAAAGCCACCGAGAATTTCATGAAGAATGCCAGAATTGACTTCATCGGATTGAGGAAGAAATCCTACCTTATCTCGGCCATAGTGCTTACAATAGGAATCGCTTCACTGTTTACCAGAGGACTTAGTCAGGGTATCGATTTCACGGGCGGACGTACATATATTGTTAAGTTCGATCAGGCTGTCCGTACCGACCAGATAGCTTCTGCGCTTGCAGGCGTTTTCGGCCAGAGTCCGCAGGTAGTCACCTACGGTTCCGACGATCAGGTTAAGATAAGTACCAAGTACAGGGTTGACGAACCTGGTGTTGACTCGGAGGTTGAGGAGGCTCTTTTTAACGGGCTGAAGGAATTCCTCCCGGAAGTAACCCTGGAAGAATTCCTGGAGAATTACAGGACAGGTTCCGAAACCGTGGGTCCGACAATAGCCCTTGATATTAAGATTAAGGCTCTTTGGGCAATCGGCCTCTCGCTGCTGGTTATGTTCTTCTATATTTTCATCAGATTCCGGAACTGGCAGTTCGGGCTTGGGGCCGTGGCATCACTTCTGCACGACACCCTTTTCGTACTCGGAGTCTACTCACTGGCTTACGGATTCCTGCCATTCTCTCTTGATATCGATCAGTCGTTCATCGCGGCCATACTAACGGTAATCGGTTATTCGGTTAACGACACGGTGATTGTTTTCGACCGCATAAGAGAGTACAAGGGAATATTCCGGAAGAGGCCAAGGGCCGAGGTTATGAATCTGGCCCTAAACAGCACCCTCAGCCGTACAATCAATACATCACTTACCACGCTGGTTGTGTTGCTCGCTATATTCCTCTTCGGCGGAGAGGTAATCAGGGGATTTGTATTCGCACTGCTGATTGGTATTGGTGTAGGTACATATTCATCACTCTTCATAGCAACACCCATTGTTTTTGACACACTCGGCAAGAGTGATATCAGAGACAGGGAAAAGGAAGGCGGGAAGGAGTAACCCAAACCTGAAAGATATTGGAATCTGGCCGGAGCAGACTCCGAGCCAGATTTCTTTTTCCTGCACCCTGCACCCTGCACCCTGCACCCGATAATTTTATTACCTTTATGCCATTGATTAATCATTCAGGATGGGAGTTATTCTGTTCATAAGTGGTCCGGAATTGTTCGTGATAGTTGTTGTTGTGCTTTTGCTTTTCGGCGCAAATAAGATGCCCGATCTGGCAAAGGGACTCGGTAAGGGCATGCGCGAATTCAGGCGTGCTGCAGACGAAATCAGGCGTGAAATCGAAACCAGCACCAGCGAAATCAGGAAGGACATCAATGAAGTTAATGACGAAATGAAGAAGGACCTTAACAGCTGACCCGCGTACTCCCTGCTTTACCAATAATGGCTGGATATCTGATTTATCTGTTTGCAGGCCTGGTTCTGTTATTCGCCGGGGGAGAATTCCTGGTCAGGGGAGGCGTATCACTCGCCTCAAATTTCAGAATATCGACACTGGTTGTCGGTGTTACTGTTGTTTCGCTGGGAACCTCGGCTCCTGAGCTTGTTGTGAGCATCGATGCCGCAGCAGAAGGGTTCTATGATATATCGGTTGGCAATGTGGTTGGCAGTAATATCGCAAATATTGGTCTCGTTCTCGGTCTGACAATCCTCATATTGCCGGTGTTTGTCGATTCCCGCGAGATGCTTTTCAATATGCTGGTCTTGATTGGTGTGACAATTGCACTTATTCTGGTCACCATGTCTGATTATACACTGGAATGGTGGGCAGGTATAATTTTTGTATCAGCGCTGATAGCGTTTGTCTGGTACTCGGTTAATCGGTCGCGCACAAGAATGAGAAGCAGCGATGTTAAGGTTCCGAGGAAAACCTACCCCTTGTGGTTGTCAGTGGTTGTAATTGCAGTCTCATCGGTAGTCCTTATTTTTGGAGCAAAGTTGCTGGTCACAGGAGCATCAGGAATGGCAAGGATGCTGGGACTGACAGAAAGAGTTATTTCGGTTTCGGTAATAGCCCTTGGTACCAGCCTTCCGGAACTCGTTACCTCGGCCGTTGCCGCCTTCCGAAAGCAGAACGACATCTCTATCGGCAACATAGTAGGTTCAAACATCTTCAACATACTGGGAATACTGGGTGTGTCATCGGGATTGCTGGTGTTTCTTGGAGGGCCCGGAAATAATGCACTGATAATGTCGGAAGATATGTTCGGGAAAGACCTTATGATATGTCTGGGATTCGCACTCTTCCTGTTTTTGCTGATGCTTCCCCTGAAGAAGATCATTCTCGGCAGGATAAAGGGAGTTGCCCTGGTACTTGGGTATGTGGCATATATATTTTTCGTATTTTCAGGCATCTGAAACCTGTAGAAGAGGTAAACCGGGATGATAAGGACAGAAGGAATATCGAAATCGTTTGGTGAGCTAAGGGTGCTCAGGGATATTAACCTTGAAATAGGAAGGGGCGAGGTAGTTTCGATTGTCGGTGCAAGCGGGGCAGGCAAAACAACCCTGTTGCAGATAATGGGAACCCTCGATAAACCCACTGCAGGAAGAGTATTCTATAGCGGAACCGAGGTCACCCTGTTGAGGGGAAACCAGCTTTCGGCATTCAGGAACAGCAATATCGGCTTCGTGTTTCAGTTCCATCAGCTTCTCCCCGAGTTCACTGCTCTTGAGAATATCTGTATTCCAGCCTATATTGCGGGCCGCAGTAAACCGGAAGCCGAGGCCAGGGCCCGCGAACTGATTGGATTCCTGGGACTTGCCGACCGCACCGAACATAAACCATCTGAATTGAGCGGTGGCGAGCAGCAGCGGGTCGCCGTTGCCAGGGCACTGATAAACAATCCCTCGGTTATTCTTGCCGATGAACCCTCCGGTAATCTCGACAGCGCCAACAAGGATGAACTTCATAAACTGTTTTTCAGTCTGCGCGACACCTTTGGCCAGACCATCGTTATAGTAACTCACGACCGGCATCTGGCAGGCATGTCAGACCGTATTCTCGGCATCAAAGACGGGGTAATTGCCGATGTCGCGTAGAAGGTCATTCAGCGGCATGACATGGAATGACATGAAGGCGTTTCTCGATGAGAAACACGATTTGTACAATAACCCCTCATTCATTGAGGCTGATCCCATAAGTATTCCGCACAGGTACGAAACACTTCAGGACAGGGAGATCTCCGGATTTCTTACCGCAACGATTGCATGGGGTCGCCGTGATCTTATCCTTCGCGGTGCCGGCATTCTTATGGAGAAAATGGGGAATGCCCCGCACAGCTTTATTACTGAAGCTCCGGACGACGATTTTGTGAGGTTTTCTGACTTTGTTTACCGTACATTCAATGGCATCGACTGTATCTTGTTCATCCGTTCACTGCGAAAAATATACCATTCATACAACAGCATGGAGGATATAATTGCAGAAGGTATGAAGGAAGACGGAGAACTCACTTCCGGAATAGGACATCTCCGCTCACTATTCTTTTCAGATTGTCATCAGAGGAGGAGTGAGAAACACTTTGCCGACATCAAAGCAGGAGCCGCAGGAAAAAGGCTGAACATGTTTCTCAGGTGGATGGTCAGGCATGACAATCGTGGTGTTGACTTTGGCCTCTGGAGAAGAATATCTCCCTCCCAACTCTATATCCCCCTCGATTTTCATTCGGGCAACACGGCCAGGAAACTGGGCCTCCTTAAGAGGAATGCCAGCGACTGGAAGGCAGTTGCCGAACTTACAGAGGTGCTGAGGGAGTTTGATCCGGTTGATCCTGTCAGGTATGATTTCGCCCTCTTCGGTTTGGGTGTCAATGAGCGTTTCGGATGCTATGAGTAACCACTGGTTTGAGTTCAGGCAGTTTAGAATTGAACAACCCGCAGGAGTCTTCAGGGTGGGAACCGATGGTGTGCTGCTGGGTGCATGGGCCGGAGCCGGGAGGAGCGATGCCGTAAGTATTCTTGATATAGGCACCGGTACCGGACTGATAGCACTGATGCTCGCCCAGAGGTTCCCGCAGGCACTCATAACCGCAATTGAACCCGATAAGGAATCATTTGAAGTTGCAACGGGCAATGCAACTGCCTCACCATGGCACGACAGAATTACAGTAATTAATTCATCGCTGGATGAGTATCTCTCATCCGGACCAGAAGAATATGACCTTATTGTTTCCAATCCCCCTTTTTATAATCATGCCCTTAAGAATCCCGATCCGCGAAAGGCCTCCTTCAGACACTCCGGCAGCCTGTCGGTAAACGATATTGTTGCAGCGGCGCGTTCATTACTTGCAGGCACCGGCGCCTTAAGCCTTGTATTGCCCTGGGCTGAAGGTAATGTAGCTGTGGCCAATGCGGCCCTTGCGGGGCTTTACTGCAGCAGAATGACAAAAGTAAGACCCCTGGCAGCTTCACCATTCAACAGATTACTGCTTGAGGTGGAACGGGAGAAGCCCGGATGTGCTGTTAATATTTTAACACTGGGACACCCCTCACACGGTGGCTACACTCGCGACTATATTGAACTGACCCGTGATTTTTACCCCGGTTTCTGATCAGGCAATACCTTCCGAAACAGGAAGCCCGTACTCTTCGGTCATGGTTATGCCAATCGATTCAAGCTCGCTCAGCACAGGGCTGTAAATCTCGGGAACCACAGGCCGGTAAACCCCGGCAAGTCTTATTCTGCCCTCAAGAATCAGCTTCACAGCAATTGCAGCCGGCAGCGATACCGTGCGGGCTATCGAGGTGTTTGTTCCGGGGGAACCGAAGTCAACCATTCCCGATTTGATTACCTCGCGCGAACCATCCTTCCACCTGGCCGTAAAGATATGCTGCAGTACCACCATATCACGCTCAGTGTCACCAAGCATCATCTTCGTTATCATCCTGTCGGAGGTGATCTCAAAAGGAGAGGTGGAGCCGTAACCCATAGGTTCATTACTGAAAAAGCCGAGCCATGCGAGTCCCTTCAGTGACACCGCATCAGCTTTCAGATTACGTGCCGCAGCAAGCATGCTCCTTACATCGCCGCTGCCCGGCCCGGCCCTTTCCCTTACAAAACCACTCCATGTAACACCACTGTAATCCTTCACCTCATCCGAAAGCATGTCGAGCTCCTTCATCAGGTCGAGCGTCTCGCACCACCCCGGAAACCTGAAGGTTCCCCGGTACATGGTTTTGACCTCAGGAACACCATATATGTCAATATAACTGACCGAATCGCGGTTCGGATAAACCTCAAGCCGGCCTACCCCTGGAAATTCATACGGAAACCTGTCCTTAAAAAGGTTCACCGGTTCAATTTCCACTCTCCGTCCATTCTTAAGGTAAAGGGCGCTGTTTCGGCTCGCCAGCACCACACCTTTCGGACTCCAGCTGAATTTGTAGCCAAGCGGATTGTCGGCGGCTTCAGGAGCCGGCAGGGCACCGCATATCGAGTAGAACTCTTCAACCTCACCTCCCTCCGAGTGGATATGATCAATTATTTTCATGGCCGACATGTGGTCTATCCCCGGATCGAGCCCGATCTCGTTAAGAAAGATAACCCCGGCCTTCACAGCCTCATCATGCAGCACCTGCATGGCCGGCTGCACGTACGATGTGGTAACCAGGGGCTTCCGGTACAGTAAACATACCATTGCCACATCAACATGGAACTTCCAGGGCAGCAGACTGACTGTCAGATCATACTCCTTAACAAGCCTGTCGAGGGTGACCCGGTCGTCCATTGACCAGTCGACCGATTTCCCCGCAGGGTGCCCGGCTATCATCTCATCTGCCCGGTCCTTCATGGGCGATGCTATCATCACTTCGTATCCCTCTGCAAGGAGGTATTCTACCATCGGTTTTGCTACGAGTCCGGCTCCAAGGATAAGGGTTTTTTTCATGGTTGCGGGTTGCGGGTTACGGGTTGCGGGTTTTCAAAATTACAGATTCCTTCAGTAAGGGGATATGATATATGTTAGTTTATTTAACGGTTTATTTATCAACAAAGTTTCCTGCTCAGGGGAATGGGATTGGCAGTCTGTTGTATATTTGTTTCGGGCCGGGGGATTTAATAATTTTATACCGGCCGGGCTGTTATCGTGTAATAATAAATGTCTCAGACGCAGAAATATATTGAAACACCGCTGATGAAGCAGTATTATGCCATCAAGGCGAAACACCCTGATGCCATATTGCTTTTCAGGGTTGGCGATTTTTATGAGACTTTCGGAGAAGATGCGATCAGAACAGCCGAGATACTTGGCATTACACTTACACGCAGGGCGAACGGAGCTGCTTCGTTTGTAGAGCTGGCCGGTTTTCCATACCATGCCCTTGACACATATCTGCCCCGGCTGGTGAGGGCCGGGCAGAGGGTTGCTATCTGTGAACAGCTTGAAGATCCGAAGCTGGCAAAGACAATTGTTAAGCGGGGCATAACCGAGCTTGTAACGCCGGGTGTTTCGCTTAATGACAATGTACTTAACCACAAGGAGAATAACTTTGTGGCAGCGGTTCATATTGAGCGCAGGATTGCCGGGGTTGCCTTTCTTGATATATCAACGGGCGAATTCTATGCTGCGGAAGGGACATTCGAATATGTTGATCAACTGCTGAGCAACTTCCAGCCCAAGGAGGTTTTGCATGAGAAGCGTAAGACCGACCTCTTCTGCGAGAACTTCGGAGCGCGGTACTACACCTACAAACTTGACGACTGGATTTTTACCCGCGACGCTGCCGACGACAGGCTTCTGAAGCAGTTTGGCACAACCTCGCTCAAGGGATTCGGGATACACTCGCTTACATCCGGCATAATAGCGGCTGGGGCCATCCTGCACTACCTCGACCTGACCCGTCATGAACAGCTGAGCCATGTTACGGCAATTTCCAGGGTAGAGGAGGATAAGTATGTGTGGCTCGACAAGTTTACCATTAGGAACCTCGAACTCTTCAGCACTCCCTACGAAGGGGCAAGAACCCTGCTTGACGTTATTGATAAAACCATTTCACCCATGGGAGGCAGGCTCCTCAGGCGGTGGGTCTCACTTCCCCTCAGGGATAAGAAGGCTATTGACGACAGGCTCGATATAGTTGACTATATGACAGTTAACCGGCCCTGCAGGGAGATGGTTTCAGAACAGATATACCAGATAGGCGATCTTGAGAGGCTGATATCGAAGGTAGCAGTAAACAGGATCACCCCAAGAGAGGTTGTTCAGCTTATGAGGGCACTGAAGGCCATGGGGCCGCTACGGTCAGCATGCATGCAGGGCGGCGTCGACACTCTTATAAATCTTGCCTCACAGATAAACCCCTGCAACAGTGTAACCGCCCGGATTGAAAAGGAGTTAAATCCCGATCCTCCTGCTGCCATTGCCAGAGGTAATGTAATTGCCCGCGGTGTCTCGGCCGAGCTTGATGACCTGCGTTCCATTCAGCACAGCGGAAAGGATTACCTGATGGCCCTTCAGAACAGGGAGATGGAACGAACGGGCATATCATCGCTGAAGGTGGGGTTCAATAATGTTTTTGGCTATTACATTGAGGTCAGAAACACCCATCGCGACAAGGTGCCGGCGGAATGGATAAGGAAGCAGACACTGGTGAGTGCCGAGCGTTATATTACTGAAGAGCTCAAGGAGTACGAAAGCAAGATTCTTGGGGCTGAGGAGAAGATACTTGTTCTGGAGACCACACTTTACAATGAGCTGATCGTGTTCCTGACAGACTACATCGCAACCATACAGCTAAATGCATCGCTTGTTGCAAGGCTTGACTGCCTGTTGTCGTTTGCCAGGGTTGCTGACGAATTCGGCTATGTGAGACCGGTGCTTGACGATTCGGCCTTACTTGACATAAAAGACGGAAGGCATCCGGTTATTGAGAGGCAGCTCTCCCCCGACGACCCGTTTATTCCCAACGATGTGTTTCTCGATACCGATGATCAGCAGATAATAATACTGACAGGCCCGAATATGTCGGGTAAGTCGGCCCTGCTGAGGCAGACAGCGCTTATTGTGATACTTGCCCAGTCTGGCAGCTTTGTTCCGGCATCGTCAGCCAGAATAGGAATAGTCGACAAGATATTTACGAGGGTTGGGGCGTCAGATAATCTCAGCCTTGGCGAGTCGACCTTTATGGTTGAGATGAATGAGGCGGCCAGCATACTCAACAATATTTCGGGCCGCAGCCTGATACTCCTTGATGAGATAGGCCGTGGCACCAGTACCTACGACGGTATATCGATTGCCTGGGCGATGGTTGAATACCTTCATGAGAACCGCAACCGTGCCAAGACCCTGTTTGCCACCCATTACCACGAGTTGAATGAGATGGAGAACTCATTCAGCAGGGTCAGGAATTTCAGTGTATCGATAAGGGAGCTTGACAACAAGATAGTCTTCCTGCGGAAGCTGAAGCGGGGAGGCAGCGAGCACAGTTTCGGGATACATGTGGCCCGCATGGCCGGAATGCCCAGGAGTGTGGTTCTGAGGGCAGAGGAGATTCTTGCCGAGCTTGAGCGATCACACAGCAGGCAGGAACTTGCGAAACCTATCGACGACATTGTTTCGGGCCGGGAGGGTTTGCAGCTGAGTTTCTTTCAGCTTGACGATCCGGTACTGAAGCAGATAAGGGACGAGATACTTGGTGCCGACATCAACAACCTTACACCATTGGAAGCCCTGAACAAGCTCTACAACATACAGAAGCTTCTGCGGTAGTTCCATTATTTGACATATCTTTCATTCAATTCAACCAAAATAAAATCAGAAATGAAGAGGATTCTCATTTTCATGGCGGCTGCCTCAGTGTTTTGCAGCCTTCCGGCTCAGAAAACGGCCTTTACAACTGCCGACGTACTCAACGTGGTAACCTTCTCGGTTCAGGATGTAACCGACGACGGGTTGCTGATAGCAGGCTCAACCTACACAAGGAAGGACAGGATGAACGTTGACCATATGCGTTACGGCGACCCGTCGTATGTTTCTCCTTCTTACAGCAGGCTGGTGATATTGAATACCACAACCGGGGTTCAGACACCGGTGCTGCCCGAACCGGCGATAGTAAGCGCAGTGCGCTGGTCGCCCGACGGCAAGAGCCTGGCGTTCCTCCGTTACGAAGAGGGCAAATTCCGGCTGTACGTTTATGATCAGGCGAAGAACAGGGTGCGCCGGCTCAATCTTAAGACCGACAGGGAGATAGCCTCGGGTTCCTCAATAATATGGATGCCGGACGGCAAGGGGGTGATACTTTCGTTCCGTGACTACGGCTGGAAGGCTGAGGGTGATTCGATGTACCGCGAGGCTACGGCGGGGCCGATAACAGTGTACGACGGAAGCAGGCCTTTCCTGAAATGGGATGAGATACGGAATCATCCGGGCCTTGTGATGACCGGCCTGGTTGATATTGATGCGCTTACAGTAAGGATGCTGCTTGGCGAAGGACGAAACGGCAGCCTGCGGCTTTCGGCAGATGGACAGTTTGTGTCGTACGTGATCACTTACCCGAAGAAGACGGCTTATGATAACCGCGGAGGAGCAGATTATGAGATGAAATTCATTGAGGTGGCTGCGCCCGATTCGGCCATGGTTCTGATAAAGAAAAGCGAGCAGAGGGTAGCGGTAACGTGGAATCGCGACAATAACGTGTACGCCTGGGTTGATTCGGCAAAGGTATTTATTCGCGGACTGGAGTGGGAAAAGCCCAGGAGGGTGGGACGCGATACCACTGAAGTGAATGGTAAGGATACGGTGAAGGTGAGGTTGTCGGTAAACCGCTGGAGCAGGGACGGAAGCAAGATACTGGCCTCCTCAGCAGGTGGGTACTGGGTACTTGATATTGAGACGGATGCAATGACCGATATATACCGGTTCCCGGAGAACCGCGACAAGGAACCTGCTTTGTCGGTAATTGAATGGAGCCCCGACGGCCGGTACCTTTACATGACCACCTCGGCGCGTGACAAGTGGGAGAGGGGGTTGCTGAGGTATGATATTGCCTCGAAGAACTTCACCGGGATTGTGAAGGATTCAAATCTATATTCGGGATGGAGGCTTACTGAGGATGGAACCAGGTGGCTGTATGAGATTTCTGACGGAGATCTGCCCTCTGACCTGTACATGGCCGGCAATGACCTCAGCCATCCGAAACGCCTTACCAACAGCAACCCATGGCTTGGCGACCGCACGATTTCGAAGAGCCAGCTGATGAAGTATCGCGATTCAGATGGAAGGGAGTTATGGGGCGTTCTGTACTATCCGGTTGATTATGAGCCTGGTAGGAAGTACCCGTTGGTTTGTGAGATATATGAGGGCTTCTTCTCAAATGGCTACAGTTTTTCGATGCAGCTTCTGGCCAACGCCGGCTATTTCGCTTTTAAACCTTCGGTGAACCTCATACAGGGTTACCCCGGTGAAGCCTGGATAAAGGGCATTACCTCGGGCATCAATAAACTGATCGACGAGGGGCTGGTTGATGAGAAAAAACTGGGGGTTCACGGTACCAGCTATGGAGGTTATGCAACTTCATTGCTTATAACACAGACCGACAGGTTTGCAGCTGCGATAAATATAAGCGGCAAAGTGAATATCATAAGCTTCCTTGGCGACAGTCCGAAGATAGGAACCCGCAACTATTCGGCCGCAGAGAATGGACAGGACCGCATAGGACAGACACTCTGGGAGGCTCCCATGAAGTATTTTGCAACTTCGGCAGTGCTTTATGCCGACAGAATTAAGACCCCGCACCTCCTGCTCACCGGAGAGGGAGACTGGAATGTGCCTGCCACAAATACCCGCGAGCTTTACTATGCAATGAGAAGGCTTGGCAAGGAGGTGGTATGGGTTAACTATGTAAACGGCGGACACGGCGCCGGCGCCGCCAGCAACGAAAGTGACTTTTACGATCACTGGAACCGCATTACAGGCTGGTACGAGAAGTATTTCAATAGGAAGTAACATATTTATAAGCAACCGGCACGGAGAATCTTCCGTGCCGGTTGCTTTATTTCTGCCAGTCAGGCCGGGTATGTCACACCCTGCCCGGTGAGAGAGAGAGGCTACTGGTCGCCTTTGTTAACGTTTTCAGTCTTTATGAATCCGGGGGTCTCAATCTGAGGTGTGTCATCGCCGGCACTTTTCGAAATTCCATCATTTTCTGAATCATCTTCCGATTTTACAATTTCGGTCTTAGCTTCGGCATCGCTCTGTGCCACTGTAGGCATCTCTTCAGCTTTTTCACAAGCCATAATTGATATTGCAAGCAGTATCAGGAATCCAATCTTTTTCATATTGTTTATATTTTAAGTTCAATATATAAACAAAACCTGTTTGAAATGGTTCAAGTTTTTGAAAAAAAATCTGTTATTTTTTTCAGACCCTCCGGAAATTTCTATTCCGGGTTAACCCAATTCCCTCTCTGAGTGTGCGTTAACAAAAATTACTGATCCTACTGAATCATAACCCGAGAGGATTGATTTACCATTTCGCCTGATTGCATCGCCGTGGAACCCGATAATTGTAAGAGCTGCATCGGAAGAGCGCGTATTGATGATGCTTTTGGCCGTCACCTCTGGTTCCCGGACAATTATTTCGATATTTTTTCGTGTTATCGGCAGCCGGCCTTCGGCGAGAAGCTGGTTCATCCCCAGGTTTGTCTGACCTATGTTTTCCTGGTTGCAGATTTCGAAAATACGTATGCGTGACTTCCTCCAAACCGGATGCCCGGTAATAATGAATCCGAGCAATATCATCAGGTTTGAGTTGTCAGTATCGATTGACTGAATCCAGATGTGGATCTCCTGGTCGAAGCTGATCTCCTTTTTTGATGATGCAAGAATGCAGACATCGAAACCACCTGAATTCACCATTGGGTAGTTTTCAAGGATTTCGGGCAGGCCTTTCGGGTTCTCCTTGTCGAATTCGAACAGAACCATATTATTCTCCATGCCTGAGATTCCAGGTACCTGAATCGATTGTGCTATTGCGGAGGTGTATGAAGGAGATATCAGGGTGTCAATATACGCATGGCTCTGCCTCTTGCCATATTGTCGGATAAGCCGTTTAAGCTCCGATCTTGCCCTGTTGGATGTTTCGCGGGAGTAGTATCCTTTGATCAGGTGCAGATATGTTCCGAATCCGTACCTGTATGATATCCAGTTCAGGATATTGAAGGCCGACTTCCTGTCAAAAGACTCCTCGGAGATGCAGATTACTGATGGTCTCCACTCTTTTGAAAGTTTCCGGCCACCCTTTTTCTGGAGGTATACCTGCAGGTTCCTGTTGATCTGGAAAAGGGCATTTGCGAATATTGCTTCCAGGCCCTGCCTTTTCCGGTGGTAGTTGTGTATATAAATGTAAATGAGGGTTATCAGAATAATTGCTGCAAGTGCGTATAACGTGTTGATTTTGAACATAACCCATACAGCAACGGTAAATCCGGCCAGTGAAATGTACCATCGCGATCTGAAAGAAGGCCTGTAAGAGGGGGAGGAACCGAAATGGTTGAGAAATGAGATAAGGCAAAGTGATCCATAGGTAATCAGGAAGAACATTGAGATTACTTCCGCAACGGCATTGACCGAACCCAGTGCCACAAACAGCATGGCAATTAAGACGGTCACGATTGATGCGTTTACCGGTTCGTTATCGGATGTTCTGGAACTCTTTAGCCAGTTGTTAAGGCGTGATGAAGGGTAAGTGGAATCGTTTGCAAGTGCCTGCAGTGTCCTTGGTGCCACCATCACTGACCCCAGGGCTGAAGAGAATGTGGAGGCAGCCAGTCCGAGTGGTACAATTAAGCTGCCCCCGATCGCGATCTTTGACATGACCAGCTGGTTGTCTGTAAGTTCCTGCATTGAAGCCGATGTGGCAAGTTTGTACACAACAAGGAGGTAGATGACTATTCCTGCAACTGTTCCTGCAAGTGTTCCCAAAGGAATTGATTTTGAGGGTTTAGCCAGATCGCCCGAAAGCCCCACACCGGCCGTCATTCCGGTAAAGGCAGGGAATACTATTGCAAAAACAGCAAAGAAACTGCCCATATTTCTCATTTCCGAGTTCATCTTCCAGAATGAATCGGGTGATGGTTGTTCAGGTGAACCAAGAAAAAAGAGAAGCAGTGAGATGAAGAGCATGCCTACAACCCAGTAGAGAGCCTTAACGCCGATATTTGCACCCTTTGTAAGTATCAGAACAGCCAGACCGGCCATTACAGGGAGGCTTATTACCTGCCGCGGCAGCTCGAAATTCATGGATCGTCCCACCCATTCGAACAGAAAGCTGAAGGCTTCGGTAAAAGCAATTACATAAAAAGCCACGCTTATGGCCTGTGACAGATATAGGGCAATGCCGATGGTTCCTCCGATATTCAGACCGAACGAGCGTGAAATAATAAAGTATTCACCGCCGCCCTCTACCTTTTTGTTCGTTGCAAGCTCCGATATGGCCAGGGCAGTTGGTATTGTTACCATGTGCCCAAGTAATATTATCAGTATTACACCCCAGAATCCCAGGGGTCCCCGTGGCGAAGCCGAACCTGAGGAACAGTATTGCCCCGAGAATGGTGGAAATTGCGGTGAAAAACACCGGTGCCGTACCAAACCCGTTATTTATAGCCTTGTTCTCCATTTCCCTCCGCTTCGCGTATCAAATGATTAAACTCTAAAAATAGCAATTTTGTATAAAATCGCTACTTTTGATTACGCGGCAACTAAATTCCGATAAAAAACAATGGTACAAAAATGGTTTGAGGCTGAAAAAGGGTTTTATTCTATCCTGTCCCTTTTCATATCGCTGCTGACGGTGAATGTGGCAACCGGGGCGGCATACCACGATAAGGCGAAAAATGCCGGGATGGAGCAATATGACGTTAAGTTCTATCATATTAACATTGAAACATCGGCCACCTCGCTTTTTATTCAGGGCAGCACAACAGTGAAGATACTCACTCTTGTTCCCGATTTCGGCAGCGCGGTTCTGCAACTCTCCTCCAGGCTTACCGTCTCTCAGGTCCTGGTCGGGGGAACCGGGGTCTCCTTCACCCGGGTGGGCGATTATCTGGAGATTATGCTGCCTTCCCCGGTTCCTCAGTCAACACTGGTCGACATAACAATCCACTATTCCGGAACCCCCGATGGTGGCGGTTCGGGAATAACCCGCAGCACCTCCTCCACCTGGAATCAGACAGTAATATGGACATTATCGGAATCATTCCACGCCTATAAATGGTTCCCGGTGAAGCAGGATCTTAACGACAAGGCCGACTCGGCATATATATTCATCACCGCCCCCCGGCCGCTTAAGGGGGTCAGCAACGGAGTGCTGCGCGACGTGGTTGATGTGGGCCCCGACAAACGCAGGTTCGAATGGGTAACCCGGTACCCAATAGTATACTACCTTATCTCACTTACTGTCGGAGACTATATTGAGTACAACCTTACCGCCTCGGCCGGAGGTGTGCAGTTCCCCCAGCCCAATTACATCTATAATTCCCCCGGCTGCCTTGATGCCTACAAGGTTTATATTGACAGAACTCCTGAACTTATTTCGCTCTTCTCCACACTTTTCATTCCCTATCCTTTCGCCGGTGAGAAGTACGGGCACGTAATGGCCCCATTCGGCGGGGGCATGGAACACCAGACCATTACCATGATGGGCCTCTTCAACTACTGGCTTATTGCCCATGAGCTGGCTCACCAATGGTTCGGAAATTACGTTACCTGCGCAACCTGGCAGGATATATGGATAAATGAAGGGTTTGCCTCCTACTGTGAATACCTGGCATACGAGTTTACAGGACAAACAGGTACTGCAGCTACATGGCTGGTTTCAACATACGACAGGGCAAAAACAGCACCATCGGGAGCCGTTTACCTTACACCCCAGGAGGCGCTGAACGAATCGAGGATATTCAACAGCGCACTTAGCTACAAGAAAGGCGCCGCCCTGCTTCACATGCTCAGGCGTGAAATAGGTGATGATAACCTGTTTTTCGGCGCCATGAGGCAGTTTCTCACCGAATTTGCCGACAGCTCGGCAACCGGCCTCGATTTTCTTGATGTTGTTGACCGCCATACCGCTGGCAGCTACAGATGGTTCTTCGACCAGTGGTACTTCGGCCGTGGATTTCCGACAGTATTTGCGCAATACTCGCAGAAGCCTGGCTACACAAAGATTCAATTGTCGCAGACACCCTCCGACATCTCAAATCCGTTCTTCAGAATGAGGGTAAAAGTACGTGTATACTGCGATACAGAGACTACCGACACAATACTCGACTGGAGAAGTAATGACCAGCAGTTCAATATTCCCACTTCGGGAAGAGCCTACAATATGGTTGTTGATCCCGATAATGACATCCTGATGGGCAGGACCAGTGCTGTTTCAGTTGAAGATAATCACTCAGGGCTGTTGAAAATATACCCGGTGCCGGCGCGAAACATCATTACCGTTGAGCTTCCGAAGGGTAGTCCGGAGTCATCGCTTACGGTTACCGATTTGGCAGGCAGGGTAATCTACACATCCGGGCATAAGGACAATTACTTCGAAATTGATTGTGCCCGATGGTCTCCGGGTATATATAATATAAAGGTATATATCAACGGCTTTTCGGAAACGGGGAGAATCATAAAGAGATGATCTGCCGGGATAGTACCTGACGGGAGGTCAAATATTCTCGCAAACGCAGGCATGTCCGGAAAAAAAGAGTGAGGTGTTCGCTCTCGCTCTCACTCTCACTCTTTTTTGTGTGGTGCCACTCGGAATCGAACCAAGGACACACGGATTTTCAGTCCGTTGCTCTACCTGCTGAGCTATGGCACCCTGTTTGGGACTGCAAATATACTTTTCAAAATCAATACTGCAAACAGTTTGGCTGAAAATCTGTTTGGATTCATCGGGGCTTAGTGGTACTTTTGACAACCCTGGAAACTATTTTCATTCGATGGAACTGCACTTCTGCACCCTTGCCAACGGAATCAGGCTGGTTCACTATCCGGTGAAGGGAGTGGTGGCACATTGCGGCCTGATTATTAATGCCGGATCGCGCGATGAGGATGATAGCGAACACGGAATTGCACATTTCATTGAACACATGCTGTTTAAGGGAACAACCAGACGAAAAGCCTGGCACGTGCTCAGCTGTCTGGAGGACGTTGGTGGCGAGCTGAATGCTTATACAACCAAAGAAGAGACAGTGATATATGCATCGGTGCTGAAGGAGCATTACGGCAGGGCTGTAGAGCTGATAGGTGACATACTTATAAATCCCTCCTTTCCTGCAAGGGAGATCGAAAAGGAAAAGGAGGTTGTAATTGAAGAGATTAACTCATACCTCGATAATCCGGCCGAGCTTATCTTCGATGAATTTGACGAGATTGTCTTCACAAACGCTTCCCTTGGCAGAGGGATACTCGGAACCCCTGATTCCGTTAAATCATTCACAGCCGGGGCCATAAAAAGGTTCACCGGCAATAAATATGATACCAGTGGCATGGTATTCTGTTCGGCAGGAGATATCTCCGCCACACAGGCTGAGCGACTGTTCAGAAAGTATTTCGGTCCGATGCCGGCCAACTACTGCAGCAGGAGAGTCAGCATGGAACCAGGATACAAGGCTGTTTCGGTATCGCGTAACACAGGTACAAACCAGGCTCACTGCATTACCGGAAATATTGCATATAATCTGCACGATACCCGGCGCACGGTAATGTATCTTCTCAACAATATACTTGGCGGACAGGGGCTCAATTCGCGACTTAACATGTCACTGCGCGAGAAGAACGGATATGCCTACAATGTGGAATCAACCTACAATCCTTACAGTGATACAGGTCTGTTTTCAATTTACTTCGGAACCGATGAGCGTAACATTGCGCGGAGCTTTGGCATTGCGCGCAGGGAAATGGACAGGCTGATGACCCGCCGTCTGGGCCCGGTACAGCTGTCAAGGTCAAAGAATCAGGTAAAGGGCTATCTTGCCCGGGCCTACGAGAACCATGAACATTTAATGCTAAGTATGGGGAAGAGCCTTCTGGTATTTGGCCGTATTGAGCCTGCCGAAGCAACTTACCGCAAGATTGAGGCAATTACTGCAGAACAGATAATGGAAACGGCCAATGAGGTATTCTGCCAGCAGGAAATGTCATCGCTGATATATCGCTGATACCATGGACAGAGATACTGAATCATATATTCTCGATCATTCCACCCCCGAGGATCCGTTGCTTAATGAGTTGTACAGGTTTACCCACCTTCACCTGGTGAACCCAAACATGACTTCCGGCCACCTGCAGGGGAAGCTTCTGGAGTTTATAACATATATGATAAAGCCCGGGCTGGTACTCGAAATCGGTACCTACTCAGGCTATTCGGCAATCTCTATTGCCCGGGCGCTGCCTGAAGGCGGGATTCTCCATACAATTGAGGAGAATGACGAGATCAAATGCATAATCGACCGGTTCATAAAAAAAGCAAAGCTATCCGACCGCATTGTGCTGCATTCCGGCAGGGCGCAGAATATTGTACCCGCTTTAGACCTCAGGTTTGATATGGTTTATATTGACGGCGACAAGAGAGAGTATGTTGAATACTACAGACTTGCACTCAATCAACTTGCTCCCGGCGGAGTGATAATTGCCGACAATGTTCTGTGGGGAGGCAAAGCACCGCAGGGCGATACGAAGGATACCCAAACTAGGGGTATTATTGAGTTCAACAAACTGGTCAGGGGTGACGATTCAGTTGAAAAGTTGATTCTGCCCCTGAGAGATGGGGTGATGATGATAAGGCGTAAAGACAATAAGACGTATAAGGGCGTATAAGGGCGGCTGCACCGCCGCACAGGGCTAAGAGCTCAGAGCGGAGGGTGTGGGGGCATATAATGGCGGAAAGCAGGTTCAGGGTTCAGGCTTCAGGGTTCAGGGTACAGGGTACCGCATGCCGGACACCAGATGCCAGATGCCTGATGCCGTAATACCTGTTAATTATTTCACAGAACATTTGGATATTTAAATAACTCAATTAAATTTGTAACACATATCACCGGAAAGGCCTGTTAAAGGGTTGAAACTTAACAACCAGACTCTGATGAGAGAAAGGCCGGAATGTACGGATTGCAAGGTATTTAAGAAGTCTTATTTTTCCACACTGGAGGATGAAGACCTGGAAAATCTTAAATACGAAAAGTCTGCATCTTTCTATAAAACGGGGCAGATCGTTTTTCAGGAGGACAGCAGGGCAGTGGGTGTTTATTGCCTCCACTCGGGAAAGGTAAAGCTATACAAGGTTGACAATGAAGGGAGGGAGCAGATTGTAAGATTCGTAACCCCCGGTGAGTTATTCGGTTATGGTTCAATAACCGGTTCACGTTACTATCTTGTGACCGCCGAAGCAATTGAAGATTCGGTGGTATGCTTCATTAATGCGGTATTCTTCTCCGAGCTGACTTCAAAAAATCCCGAAATACTTAAGACACTCGTAACCGCGCTTGGCACAATGCTGAATGATGCCGAAGACCGCATGATATCGCTTGCCCGGAAGCAGGTAAGGGAAAGGCTTGCCGAAACACTGCTTAACCTTTGCAGGAAATTTCACCCCGAGGGGTGCATGAATGAAAACGTCCTTAACCTTTCACGAGAAGACCTGGCCAGTATTGTCGGTTCGGCAACTGAAACCATAATAAGGCTGTTGTCGGAATTCAGGGAGGAGAACCTGATAGCGATAGAGGGCAGGAGGATTATCCTTAAGGATGTAAAGAAGCTTAAGAAGATAGCAAGCTACGAGAGGGCATTCTGAATAGTCAATCTTTCTGTTTCATCCCCCGGAAGCGCAGATTATCAGCTCTGTAGCTTATCAGAGCTGACACCCGTCATGTTTCTTCCTGACAAATGGCAGTCTTGTTCCATGACTGTGGTAACACTTTAAGGCTGACAAGAATCCTGACCTGTTACACCCCGGAGTCACCTTTTTCAATAATCACCTGGCCGAAATTGTCATATTGAAAACCCATGCCTTTTTCCGGCAGATATGTAACAGAAATGGATAAAGCAATTAAGATCAGCAGAGAGGACTGGAACAGGATGCTTGTGCAGCTAGCCGAAGGTGACGGGCACGTGTTCGCCCCTGTGCGGAAGAACGGCAGCTTCGACTATGAACAGGTTACCGGAGACAATACCGGTAGCATAGTTTACAACGAAGCTAGGCCTGCTTCTCCGCTTAAAATTTTCTTCCTTCCGTTGCGGCTGAATGTCACAAAATCAGGCTATGCCACCGGCCGCACATTAATAATCGGGGCCCCCGCATGTGACATCGAGGGGCTGAAATTGCTCGATGCAATCTACATTGATGAAAAGTTTGTTGACGAAACCTATGTAAGCCGCAGGGAAAAGGCAATTATTATCGGAACTGCATGCCACAAAACGGCATCGCATTGCCACTGCACGGCATACGGACTCAACCCATGGCCCGGTGACGGCTGCGACATCTCCCTCAGTGCAATCGGCGATGATATTATTCTCGAGCCTCTTTCCAAGAAAGGGTCAGCCTTTTTGAAAGAGATTGCTGCCAGGTTTCAGCTGGTGGAACCCAAAACAGGTGACCTTGAAACTGTCAGTACATTGCGCAGCAAGTCGGCCGCTGAGGTGGCCTTGTCATGCAACGGACTGCCCGGGACCGAGGAGACAGGAAGGCTTACAACGGCTGCAGCACCAGAGTTCTGGAAAAAGCAATCGTCAAAATGCGTCTCATGTGGCGCATGCTCGGCAATTTGTCCCACATGCACGTGCTTCCTGCTAATTGACAGGCCCGGTTTCGAGAAGATCAAGCAGCAGGATACCTGCCAGTACCCGGCTTTTGAGAGAGTGGCAGGCGGTGAGGATCCGCTGAAGGAACTAAGTGTAAGGTTCCATAACCGTTACATGTGCAAATATGTATGGAAGCCTGAACGGTTCAAGGTACTGGCCTGTACGGGCTGTGGCCGGTGTACTGATGCCTGCATAGCCGGAATAAGCAAGAATGAAGTGATAATGGAAATGATTTGAAATACTTAATAACGTGAGCAAGTCAAACGGATTATACAAGGTAATAAAGGCAACTGTCGATGAAGTGATTGATGAGTCGCCGCTTATCAAGACCTTTGTGATGACACCTGAGGAGCCTTTCAGGTTCAGTACGGGAGAGTTCATCGAGCTTACACTTGATGGTTTGGGTGAGGCTCCGTTTACCCCTTCCTCGTCACCCTTTGTAACCGAAAGGCTCGAGGTTACTATTATGAAGACCGGGTACATCACCGCCAGGTTTCATGATCTGAAACCCGGTGAGGTCCTGGGCATACGGGGCCCGTTCGGCAGGGGTTACCCGGTTGAAAGGTTTGCAGGAAAAGAGGTGCTGATTGTAGGCGGAGGCTGTGGTCTGGCACCTATCAGGTCACTGCTGTTTACCCTCATAGAGATAAAAGATCAGCTGAAAAAAGTAGTACTGCTCTACGGTTCGAAAACCCCTACTGACTGTATATACAAACCACTGTTCGCAAAGCTTAACAGCATTGACAAGTTTGAGACGTACCGTTCGGCCGATAAACCCGATGGAACTGACTGGGACGAGTCATACGGACTTGTTACCACACTTCTCGCCACCCCAAGAGTGGATCTTAAGAATGCCATTGCCGTAGTTTGCGGGCCACCCATTATGATGAAGTATGCCACTCTTAAGCTGGTGGAAATAGGGTTCAGCGACGATGATATTTTCCTTTCCATGGAGAAAAACATGTCGTGCGGCCTTGGCAAATGCGGTCACTGCATGATGGGAGAATTCTTTGTGTGCAAGGACGGGCCGGTATTTACATATGCTGAAATAAAGCATAACCCGGAGATATGGAAATAACCCTAAAAGCTGAAAAACCGATATGAGTCCCAGGATAATAATTGATATGAACAAGTGCCGGAACTGTAACAGCTGTACAGTAGCCTGCTCCTACCAGCATCACCCGGGCAACAACGGAATGCTGCAACTGCTCGAGCAGGCAGCATTCAGGTTTACATGCCGGAAGTGCGAGGAGGCTCCCTGCATCTCAGTATGTCCGGTCGATGCTCTCTGGAAGGACTCAGAGGGTGTGGTGAAAAGGGCGGTCAATCTCTGCGTGGCGTGCAAATCGTGCGTAGTGGCATGTCCGTTCGGCACTATGATGAACAACTTCTTTGAAGTGAGGAAGTCGGTTTGCGATTACTGCGGAATGAACGGCAAACCGGTTAAGCTTCTGTGCGTTGACACCTGCCCCGAACAGGCACTCTCTGTCGCGGAAGCAGATGAAGATCCGGCGGCCGACCTGCACAGGCTTAATGACAAGGTGCTTGTACGGGAGATAATCTGGGAGAAATTGAAACATGAATAATGTAAGGAGATGATAAAGGAACTTTTCTATTTTCTGATTTTCCCCGGAATGATTTTTTCGGTTGTAGTGGGAGGAGTACTCTCGTGGTCGGACAGAAAAATTACGGCAAGGGTGCAGTTCAGGAAGGGCCCGCCATTCCTGCAGCCATTTTATGACCTGGGCAAACTTTTCTACAAGGAGACAATACTTCCCAGGCACGGAGCAAGGCTCACTTTCCTTGCAGCGCCTGTGTTTGCCCTTTTCAGTGCCACCCTGGCAAATGTCTTCATACTGCTGCCGTCGGTATTTCCGGGCAGCGGATTCAGTGGTGACCTGATAGTAGTATTCTACCTTCTAACTATTCCATCGCTGACCTACCTGCTTGGTGCACTGGCATCGGGTAATCCCCTGGGAGCGCTTGGTGCCTCACGTGAGATGAAGCTCATTATTAGCTACGAACTGGCATTTATTCTTGCTCTTACAGCCATTGTGATAAAGAGCGGAATGAGCCTCAGCATATCCGATATTATTGCCGCACAGCAGGAGGGAGGAGTCTTCGCAGGTTCGCTGTCGGGGGTATTGTTGTTTGTTGTCATTCTCTTCGTCACACAGGCCAAACTCGCTTTGGTTCCGTTCGACATGTCGGAGGCTGAGACAGAGATCGCCCACGGGGTTTTCATCGAATACTCCGGAAGCGCCTATGCCCTTATTAAGATGGCCCGGTACGTTATGTTGTTTGCCCTGCCGGCACTGATGGTTACCCTTCTGCTTGGAGGATTCGGAATGGAGGGTATTTCGATTCTTTGGTCGGTACTTAAACTTATACTGATTATCCTTCTTATTACTCTAATCCGGAATACAAATCCGCGACTCAGAATTGATCAGGCCATGAAGTTCTTCTTTCTGTGGATGAACCTGTTGGCTGTGGCAGCAATTGTGCTTTCGTTGATAAACATTTAAAAATTAAGAAGTTGGGCTTAGGAAGTTATTGTTTCAAGAAGTCGCTGTGGGTTTTCCACTTTGGTGGGGCCTCGTGCAATAACTGCGATATAGAGATCCTCGACTGTCTTACCCCGCGGTATGACATCGAAAGGTTCGGGATGCAGCTGGTAGGCACCATCAGGCATGCAGATGTGCTGCTGGTGTCGGGTTCAATAAACAGGAAATGCCGTGACAGGCTGCTGGAACTATACAACCAGGCGCCCAAACCACTGCTGGTGGTGGCTTTCGGAGCCTGCGGCTGTACAGGTGGAATTTTCGCCGAGGGCAACACATTTGCCGGCCCGGTCGACAAAATAATACCTGTCGATGCCTATATCCCCGGTTGTCCCCCGAAACCCGAAGCCATACTTGCCGGTATTGTTAAACTGTTAAATAAATAGTGTGAGATGGGAGCCATAAACTATGATATATTACCCGATATGCTAAGGCTGAACTTCAACAGTGACATTCTGGGAGTGGAGGTGCTGCAGCGAAGGCGTATAGTGGTTCAGATACGCAAGGAATCACTTCCCGAAATAGCAAATTTCTTCCTCGATGAGCTGAAATACAGGTTCATAATTGCATCGGGGATGGCAACCGACAACGGATATGAGATACTCTATCATTTCAGTGACGACCGCCAGGGATATGTGGTAAGCCTGCTGGCGGCACTCGAACGGAACAAGCCCGAGATTGAGTCGCTTGCAAATCTCATAAGTGCGGCCAACTGGATTGAGCGTGAAATACATGAACTTTTCGGCATTAAGTTCATTAACCATCCGAACCTCACCAAACTTATCTCCGACGGAAACTGGAAGGAGAATGAATATCCCTATGCCCGGCCGCCACGTGATAATAAAAAACCATCGAAGTTATGAGTACCAGGACAGTAATACCGATTGGCCCCTATCATCCGCTTCAGGAGGAACCTGAGCTGTTCAAACTTTATTGTGAAGGTGAGATTGTAAGGGACATAGAGTGGGAGACCGGCTACAACCACCGGGGTATAGAGAAGATAAACGAATCAAAGACCTTCGATCAGGTTTTCTTCGTCGTTGAACGAATATGCGGGATCTGTTCAACTTCGCATCCCTTTGCATATGCCAATGCCATGGAAGAGCTGGCAAGGGTTGAGGTAACCGACAGGGCGAAGTACATCAGGACCATCATAGCCGAGCTGGAGCGTATTCACAGCCACCTGCTCTGGGTAGGGCTCGCCGGGCACTTTCTCGGTTACAATACGGTATTTATGTGGGCATGGAAATACCGCGAACTGGTGCTCGACGTTTTCGAGAAGATAACCGGCAACAGGAACAACTATGCCATGTTCCGCATAGGGGGAGTAAGGCGCGATATTCCTAACGCTCACATCAGTGATATAAAGAAGATGCTTGAGGCGGTCAAACCTAAAGTTGACCTGCTTACCGGCGCTGTATTGGATGACCCCGTTATTCATGCACGAACCAAGGGAGTGGGGATTCTCACAAAGGAGGATATAATAGACTATGCGGCTGTGGGGCCTACGGCAAGAGCATCAGGTATTGCAATTGATGTGAGACGTGATGACCCTTATGCAGCTTACCCGCTTGTTGACTGGAAGGTAATAACAGCGGAGGGGTGCGACGTATTTGCAAAGGCTGAGGTAAGGCTCCTTGAGATGTATGAATCGATGTCGATAATCGATCAGTGCCTTGAAAAAATGAGCAAGACTCAGGAAGGTGACATATATACTCCTGTGAAGGATATTCCGCCGGGATCAGGATTCGGCAGGGCAGAGGCTCCGCGCGGTGAGGTATTCCACTTTGTGAAGAGCGACGGTTCGAATTCACCGGTTCGCCACAAAGTTCGTGCCCCGAGCTACGTAAACATTGCCACTTTCAAGAAATCGTGTGTGGGACAGACTGTTGCCGATGCCACAATAATACTGGCCGCGGTCGATCCCTGCTACTGCTGTACCGAAAGGATGGCATTTGCCTACGATTTTTTCAGCGGAAAGCAGACTATGAACGGGCTTGATCTGATAAGGATATCGCATCAGAAGACCAACGAACTTAAAATGAAGATGTAAACCGGTGGTTATGGATGAACTGTTTTATATAATCTGGATTCCGCTGGCAGCCGGGTTGCTGCTGGCGGCCGTACCCGGTTCGCTGCGAAAGCTTACCGGTATAATAAGCGTACTGGTAACAGCCCTTGCCTTCGGCTATGCAGTATTCCTGTATGTTGACAAAGGTTTGTCGGGTCAGCTCACCTTCAGTCTGGTGCAGGGGCTCCAGGAGAGATTCCCCGTGGCCGACTGGTTTGTGAGGCATTTCAGCGCCCTTAACATTGACGAACTCTCAAGGCTGCTGCTGATGCTTATTACCTTCTTCAGCCTTGCCATCACCCTTTATTCACTTGTATACACTTCGAAGAACCACAGGATAAAGGGATACTACTCGTACATTCTTATAACGCTGTCGTTTTCATCACTGGCAGTTATTTCCGATCACCTGCTCTATTTCATCTTCTGCTGGGGGATACTGGGTATAACCCTTTATAAGCTCATAAGCGGAGCCGATGAAGAGGGCGCGGCTGCTGCGAAGAAGACTATGATAATAATCGGAGCCTCCGATACCATAATGCTTCTGGGTATAGCCATTGTACACCGCCTGAGCGGGTCATTCTCAATCGAGGGTGCGGCAATACCTACAACCGGTGTCCTTGGTGCAGTCGGCTTCTTCTGTCTCCTTATCGGCGCATTTACCAAAGCCGGTGCTGTGCCCTTTCATACCTGGGTTCCCGACTTTGCCAGGAAGGCCCCGGCCTCATCAACAGCATTGCTGCCGGCATCGCTCGACAAGTTGCTCGGTATCTATTTCATGTACAGAATATGCACCGAACTGTTCACGATGGTTGACTGGATAACCCTGGTTATGGTTGCCACCGGAGTTCTTACAATCATTATTGGGGTAATGATGGCCCTGGTACAGCATAATCAGAAGCAGCTTCTCGGCTACCACGCAGTATCGCAGGTTGGTTACATGGTTCTCGGGCTTGGTCTGGGAACTCCGCTTGGTATCGCGGGAGGATTGTTTCATATGGTAAACCATACAATGTATAAATCGGGATTATTCCTTGTGGCAGGTAATGTGGAACACCGTTTTGGAACAGATCAGATAGAGCATCTTGGCGGTTCGGCTCGTTATATGCCTGTAACATTCCTTGCCGCGGTGATTTTTGCCCTTTCAATTTCGGGGGTTCCACCGCTAAACGGTTTTGCATCGAAATGGCTTATATATCAGGGCATTATTGAATTTGGCGAGGGAGCCGGGATTGCAAACAGGCTCTGGGTGCTCTGGCTCGGTCTGGCCGTTCTTGGTTCCGCCCTTACTCTTGCAAGCTTTATCAAGTTCCTTGGAGGTGTGTTCCTCGGAAGGTCAGTAAAGCCATCCAACGCCGGAATAGCAGCTACTACCATGATTATTCCCGTATCGGTTCTGGCACTGGTATGCGTTGTGACAGGGGTTCTGGCCACACCTTGGGTCATTCCCAAAATCATTTTGCCGCTGGCCCCGGGGTTCGAATACCAGGGTATATGGCAGTCGGGTATGGTGGCACTGCTGGTGCTGATATCAATTGTCATAGGTATACTGGTTTATCTTGCCGGCAACCTTAAGAAGTTCCGGGTTGAGGACAGTTTTATTGGCGGTGAACGCGACCAGGACGTTACCAGGATGAGCGTTCTCGATTTTTATAAAACCATCAGCCAGTCGGGGTTCTTCAAGCCCTTTTACGAGGCAGCATCGAAGAAGTGGTTCGACATATATGATCTGGCCAAGGGTATAGTGCTCTATTTCAGCAAACTGACAAGCAGTGTACATACCGGTATACTACCGTTCTACATTGCCTGGCTGGTTTCGGGGCTGGTAATCCTTCTCGCAATAATGCTCATTTAAGACTTCACCGATATGGAGACAAAGCTTACAGTAATACTGATTCTGATGATAGCCGGGGCCATTCATTCGCTTCATGCCCGCGATCTGCTCTCGGCCATCGTCTCTTACGGGGTTGTGGGCTACAGCCTCGTGGTGGGGTTTCTGCTTCTGAAAGCCCCCGACCTTGCCATTGTACAGATTGTGGTCGAAACAATCTCACTGATAATAATGATCTCGGTTCTTATTATCAGCACACGCGAGGATCTTGCCGAAAGGGGAACGATTAAGATCAAGGGCCAGTCATACGTGAACATACGCAACATGTCGTATCTCGTTTTTGCGCTGATTGCCGGTGGCTTCCTTCTCTACTTCTTCAACCTTGTAACCGCCGGCCTTTCACCCCTGGGAGTTCACGAAACCCGCATGGCTACCGAGTATATTAAAGGTGGCGTTGAGGGAACCGGGAGCATTAACCTGGTAACAGGTGTGCTTTTCGATTACAGGGGATACGATACACTCGGCGAGGCCACAATACTCTTCACTGCAGTAATGGGTATTCTTGCAATACTCAGGCTCAAAACACATAAAATGTAGAGATCATGAAAGGAATGACAATAATAGTTAAGAACGTAACAGCCCTTCTGGCAGGCCTGGTTTTCCTTTACGGGTGCTACATAGTTGTTCACGGGCACCTAACCCCGGGAGGCGGGTTTGCAGGAGGCACTATAATTGCCGGCTCATTCATACTCCTGGTAATTGCCAACGGCATCCAGTACTTCCGCCTGAAGCAGGAAAAGGAAGAGTCGTCAATGCTCGAGGGAGCAGGCATACTTTGCTTCCTGTTGCTTGCTGCCGGCGGTTTGCTGCTGTCAGTGCCGGTATTCTTCAAAAACCTTCTTCCGGGCGGAACCCCGGGTGAACTCTTTAGTGCAGGTGTTATACCGCTCTATAATGTTTTTGTGGGAGTGGAGGTGGCCGCGGCACTGCTTTCAATATTCCTTGCTTTTGTAATCTATAAAACGGAGGACTGAAATGATACCTTACCTGCTCTGCTTTCTGCTTTTCCTCACAGGCCTGTACGGGGTACTGACCAGAAAGAACATAATTAAGATAATAATAGGACTCTGCATAATGGAGTACAGCCTCTACATCTTCCTGGCCATGACCGGTTACATTGAGGGCGGGTCTGCCCCAATAATCGATCCTTCAAAACCTGCTGGCCTGGTTGTTGACCCACTGCCCCAGGCATTCGTGCTTACAGCCATTGTCATCGGACTGGCAACAACGGCACTGCTGCTGGCAATAGCCATCAGACTCTATAAAAAGTACAAGACATTCGACATTGACAGGATAAACACCTTAAAGGGCTGAGAAATGGATTCACTGGTACCTCTTTTCCTTATAATTCCGCTGGGAATTGCCTTTATCATTCCTCTTGCCTGGCGGTTTATTCAGGGTTTTTACAGATACCTGCCGGCAGCAGGAATGCTTGCCATGGTGGTTATGGCATTTAATATGCTCTTTTCCCTTCAGGGTGAATCAATCGAATACATGGTGGGCGGCTGGCAACCTGTTGATAACATCCCCATTGGTATCAGTCTCATTGCCGACCCGCTGAGCCTGATGATGCTGATAGTGGTAAACATGATAGGCCTTATGGCCGGCCTCTTCTCAATTCCGTATATCGACAAGTACACCGGTGAGAACTACTATTATTCACTTTTTTCACTTATGGTGGCGGGTATGAACGGAGTGGTACTTACAGGAGACCTTTTCAATATGTTCGTCTTTCTTGAGGTTTCGGTTATCGCTTCATATGCACTGGTGGCTTTCGGAAGCTCACGAGATGAGCTCGAGGCCTCATTCAAGTACCAGGTGCTTGGCGGAATAGCTTCAATGCTCATACTCTTCTCGCTTGCAATGACTTACTGGTATACAGGCACCCTGAACATAGCCGATGTTTCCCTGGTACTAAGGTCCGATACGGGAAGCAATACAACCCTTTTCATCCAGCTCTTTATGATTGCCGGATTCGGCCTCAAGGCTGCAATGATACCTTTTCATGCATGGCTGCCTGATGCTCACTCGTCGGCACCTTCACCGGTTTCGGCAATGCTCTCGGGAGTGCTTATCAAGGCTATAGGGGTTTATGCAATTCTCCGCCTGTTCTTCTCAATGTTTGAAATGAGTGTCGAAATGGGCTGGGTTATTACATCAATTGGAGCACTTTCGATGGTGCTGGGTGTAATCCTGGCGATAGGTCAGTGGGACATGAAACGGTTGCTCGCTTATCACAGTATCAGTCAGATGGGCTACGTAATGACAGCCTCAGGCATTGCAATGGTTGTTACTGCTTCAGGCGGTGACCCCGGCGTTGCAGCACTGGCCCTGGCGGGCGGATTGTTCCATATGTTCAACCATGCATTTTTCAAAGGACTTCTGTTTCTGAATGCAGGAGCCCTGGAATACTCAACCGGAACCCGTAACCTGAAGGAACTTGGAGGATTACAGGACCTTATGCCGGTGACTTCCCTCACAAACCTGGGCGCCTCACTCTCTATCTCGGGAATTCCCCCGTTCAACGGGTTCTTCAGTAAACTGATAATTATTATAGCCGCCGTAAAAGGGAAATTCTACTTTCTTGCACTTCTGGCCGTAATTGTCAGCATTATTACCCTCGCCTCATTCATGAAGGTACAGCGCTACGCCTTCCTCGACAGGTTAAAATCACCGAAGCTGGCAAAAGTAAAGGAGGTACCGTTCCTTATGACCCTGCCCATGATTGTGATGGCAATCATGTGCCTGGCAATGAGCCTTATGATAATCCCCGGAATCAGGGATACATTCCTGATGGATGCGGTTAACACTCTACTCTCAAAAATATCCTGACCCATGAGAACGCTAAATTCAATATTCTATTTCCTGATTTGCTTCGTCACGTGGCTTCTGCTAACCACGAACGTGGGATGGCAGAATCTGGCAGCCGGGGCTGCGGTGTCGGTTCTTACAACTGTTATTTTCTCAAGGTTCTTCAATTTCGATGTCGCAAAGCTTCTATCTCCCTCACGCTGGTTCTGGCTGATTATTTACATTATATACTTCATTTGGGAATGCGTGAAGGCCAACTTCGATGTTGCATACAGGGTGCTGCACCCTGCAATGCCCGTAAAACCAGGCATACTCAGGGTGAAACTTAATGCCAGAGGATCGCTTACCCGGACAATACTTGCCAACTCAATTACAATGACTCCGGGCACCATAGCAGTCGATATAATTGATGACACAATGTATGTGCACTGCATATACATAAGCTCCACCGACCACGACAGCTATGCATATAAGGTATCAGGGAAATTTGAGCGAATACTAACCAAGATATTTGAATGATGGAATGGATTGATTTTGCCCTATGGTTTATGATTGCCCTTGCGGCACTCTGCCTCGTGAGGGTTGTACTGGGCCCCTCAGTAGCCGACAGGGTGGTGGCTATCGACATACTCGGGATAATTGTGGTCGGTATTTGCGTCATCCTCAGTATAAGTACTCAGAAATCATTTCTGATAGATATCGGAATTGCCTGGATCATCCTGAGTTTCATTGGCACGCTGACAATGGCTAAGTATCTGGAAAGGAGGAAACTAAATGAATGAGTTGATCAGTAATATACTAATTGGAACCGGCCTTTTATTCAGCCTATTCGGCTGTCTCGGTCTCATCAGGTTGCCCGATGTTTACAACAGGCTGCAGTCGGCAACCAAGTGTGTAACTCTCGGTACCTGCTGTATTATGCTTAGCCTGGTTATCAGGTATGGGTTTACTGATATCGGTATCAAGGGTCTCATTGCAATTCCGGTCCTGTTTTTTACTTCCACGGCAGGTGCCCATGCTCTGCTGAAGGGATCTCACATATCAGGGATAGGTATGTGGGAGAAGAGTGTTGCCGACCACTATCGTGACGACACCACCGGTGTGGCTGATGAAGAGGAAGAAACTGATAATCCGGAATAAAATGAAATACCCGAAATTGCGCGAACTGAAAGAAGCGGTTATATCGCTTGTCACACCGGCCTATACCTCACCTTTTCCGGCAAGGGAGCACATCCCCGAGGAGAGATTCCGCGGCAAACCGGTTGTAAATGAGAAAAAGTGCGTAGGCTGTGTCACATGTACCAATGTCTGCCCGCCCAATGCCATAACTGTTTCCGATGATGCTCATACCGGGATCAGAACCATTGTAAGGGACTATGGCAAATGTATATTCTGTGGCCAGTGTGAAACATTCTGCATAACCGGCGAAGGAGTGAAGCTTTCCAACACTCTCTATGATATTGCGGTATTCGACCGGTCGAACAGCGTTGAAACGCAAACCCGTGAGCTGGTTCTCTGTTCGCACTGCAATGCTGTCATCTCTACAAAAGAACATATACATTTCCTCTGCGAGAAACTTGGACCGAAGGGCTATTCGTCAACCCTGGCACTGAACATTCTGAACCAGACAATGGTGCCTTCGTCAGAAGATGCCGATGTGCCGGTTCAGGATGGACTGAAAAGGAAGGACATGTTCAACACTATCTGTCCCAACTGCCAGCGGAGCGTACAGGTGAAAATGTTGCTTTAAGTGAGGGACCAGATCAGAGGAATACTCGGCCGCACCAATGCGGCAGTTCTTTTCACCGGCGTGGGAAACGTACTGAGAAGCGACGACGGAGCCGGGGTGTATATCGTTTCATCAATCAGGGAGGGAACCGGCATTGCCACACTTCTGGCTGAAGCCAGCATAGAGAATTACATAAGTAAAATCAACTCCCTGTCACCCGATATCCTTATTATAGCCGATTGCATCGATTTTAACCGCGAACCGGGTTATTCAGGCATCGTTCCGGTGAGCCAGATCCACGAGTTCACAATATCGAGCCACAACATTTCACTTCGCAGGGTGTCAGAGTTCCTGAAGATGGAGGTTTATGTCGTAGGTATCCAGCCCGCCGACCTGAGGGTGGGTGAAAACCTTACTCCGCCTGTTAAAACAGCAGCTGATGAGATAATCGCAATCATAAATGAAACAATAGCGGAGTGCCGTCCGTAAAATAGTTTTTACGGGCTATGAAAACCTACAGGATAGAAATAGAGGGGCTTGTTCAGGGGGTCGGGTTCAGGCCATTTGTTTTCAGACTCGCCTCAGGAATGGGGCTGAAAGGCAGCGTTGAAAACCATACCAGCGGGGTTCGCATCTTCCTGAACAGCAATAATGGATACCCTTATGGATTTATTGACCGGCTGAGGAGTGAGGCTCCTCTGCAGTCGCATATCGAGTCGGTCGAGTGTTTTGCATCAGAACCCCTTGAATTTTCAGACTTCTCAATTGTTGCCAGCCGCGATATCTCTGATGAGGTAACACGCATCAGTCCTGACATTGCCATCTGCTCCGATTGTTTGCACGACCTTGACAACCAGAAGCACAGAAAGGGATACCCGCTTATTAACTGTACGAATTGCGGGCCGCGGTTCTCCATAGTAATGGGCGTACCATACGACCGGAAGAAGACAACCATGAGTGAATTTGAAATGTGCACGGTTTGCAGCACTGAGTACAACAATGTATATGACAGACGCTTTCATGCGCAGCCTGTGGCATGTAATCAATGCGGACCCCGGTACCGGCTAAACTCAAAAGGTGAAACCATTTCCGGAACTGAGGCAATTGTCAAAGCGAGTGCGGCTGTCATTGAAAGTGGTGGTATTGTAGCCGTTAAGGGAACCGGCGGATATCACCTTGTTTGCAACGCCATGAATGAAAAGGCGGTATATGCCCTTAGGCACGCCAAGGGTCGTGAAGATAAACCCTTCGCCGTTATGTGCCGCGACATTGAGGCGGTCAGGCAGATTGCCGTTATATGTGACGGCGAAACGGCTGCCCTTGCTTCATGGCAAAAACCCGTTATGATACTCGAAGACAGGGGGGTGGTTGCCCCGTCGGTCTCAAACGGACTCAGAACTGTAGGCGTAATACTGCCGTACATGCCGTTCCATTATCTTCTTTTCCGGGAACTTAACACTTCAGCAATAGTATTCACCAGTGCCAATATGGCCGGGGAACCTGTGATTACCGGAGACCGTGAGGCTGCAGGATCACTGGAAGTAATGTGCAATGCTATAGTAAGTTACAACAGGGAGATTTATAACCGCACCGATGATTCGGTGGCAAGATTCATAGCCGGTGAGCCCCGGCTTTCCAGAAGATCGAGAGGGTATGCACCCTCTCCTGTCAGAACCGATCATGTTACAGAAGGAATATTCGGTGCCGGTGCGGAGTTGTCAAACTGTTTTGCGATTGGCAGAAATGACGAGGTAATACTAAGTCAGCATATCGGCGACCTGAGGAATTCTGCCACCATGGAGTTCTATGAATCGGCATACAGAAGGTTCTCTGAAATGTTCAGATTCCGTCCCTCCCTGCTGGCCTGCGATATGCATCCCGATTACCTGTCGTCGGCATTCGCAGGTAATCTGGCTTACGAGAAACGATTACCGCTTATTAATGTACAGCATCATCATGCTCATATTGCCTCATGCATGGCTGAAAACAGAACCGGTGGCGAGGTTATTGGTGTGGCCATGGATGGGGTGGGCCTTGGTAACGATGGAAGAATCTGGGGCGGTGAGTTCATGGCAGCCGACTTTTGCAGCTTTGAAAGACACCTCCATTTTGAATATGTGGCTATAGCGGGCGGCGACAGGGTGTCATGGGAACCCTGGCGTTCCGGATTGTCATGGCTGGGCAGGTATTGTCCGGAGGCGGTTTCCTGTCAACAGCTCCCTTTGATAGCCGGTACCGGAGAGGAGAAAACAAGGCTCTACCTGGAACTCGCCGGAAAGGGAATCAACACCATGGAGTATTCAAGTGCAGGCCGTCTTTTTGATGCAGTGGCAGCAATCACCGGGCTAGATTATGTTTCGAAATTCCACGCCGAGGCACCTATGCGGCTGGAATCGGCTGTAAAACACGGTATTGACAGGAGTTATCCCTTCAGTATTTCAGAAGGTGTGATATCATTTGGCGATACCATAAGGGCTATCGCAGGGGACGTAATCGCCGGCCGGCCGGCCGGCGAGATTTCGGCCATGTTTCATAATTGCATGGCAGAGGCCATAATTCAGGGCACAGAGATTGTCTCATCAAAAACCGGAATAAAAAGAGTAGCGCTATCGGGCGGAACTTTTCAGAACCGGTATCTGACCGAAAGGGTGGCAGAGGGATTGCTTTCCCGCGGTTTTTTATTATTTTTTCACCGGAATGTGCCTTCCAATGACGGGGGTTTAGCCCTGGGGCAGATTGCGGTTGCTGCAGCACATAGAGCTGCAGGGTTAGTCTGAAATACTTCTGGAATATGCATGAGCTCACTGTAGCTGGAAATATAATCGCGATTGTAACCTCGGAAACCAGGGTGGCCGGTGCAGTCAGGGTAAGCGAAGTGTGTCTTGAGATTGGGCGTCTGGCAGGTATTGAGTACGAATCACTGGAGTTTGCGCTTACTGCGCTGAAGCCGGCCACGGTTATGTCGGACGCGCTTATAGTAATTGAGAAACCCGGCGGGAAGGCAGGATGCAGAGCCTGTGGAAAGACAATATTCTTCGATAGCTTCATGGGTGCCTGTGATTCATGCGGCTCGGCCGATCTTGAAATAACGGGAGGCAATGAGTTAAGAGTGAAATCGATAACAATATAAAACCTGATATCATGTGCAACACCTGCGGATGCGGTAACAACGGCGATCACCATCACCACCATGACCACGATCATGACCATGACCACGATCATGACCATAACCATTCCCACGCTCAGAATGAAGGTAAGGTTACCATTTCCCTCGAAAGGGAGATACTGGAGACCAACAACAGGCTGGCCGAAAGAAACAGGGGTTTCTTTGAGGCACGGAATATTTTTGCGGTTAACCTGGTAAGTTCGCCGGGTTCGGGAAAGACGACACTTTTGGAGAAGACCCTTCAGTCCATGCAGGGGAAGCTGAAGTTTTATGTGATAGAAGGTGATCAGCAAACCAGCAATGATGCAGCAAGGATTGAGGCCACAGGGGTACCTGTTGTTCAGGTTAATACGGGAAGTGGCTGCCATCTCGATGCATTAATGGTGAACCGGGCTCTGAAGGAGCTTGATCCGGCAGCCGATTCGGTACTCTTCATTGAAAACGTCGGGAATCTCATCTGCCCTGCCATGTTCGATCTCGGTGAGGAGACGAGGGTGGTGGTTATGAGCGTAACCGAAGGGGAAGACAAGCCCCTGAAATACCCCGACATATTCAGGAGCGCCGATATGTGTGTGGTGAATAAGACAGATCTGCTGCCGTACCTCGATTTCAATGTAGCCAGGGCAATCGCCAACGGGCTGCATGTAAACGGCAATCTTAAGTTTATAGAGCTTTCCGCAAAAACCGGGGAAGGGATGGAGGAGTGGTTCAGATGGATTTCAGCAAATTCGCGGTAACTGTTCACCGGTTATCATTTCGACGATTCGCGTTGACCCTACCATGGTTTTGAGTTTCACACCGGGTTTACCTGCCGATACATAGCCAATTACAGCAGCGTTTATGCCAAGCGGATGAGTCTGAAGTGCCTTTACGACACCATCAGAGAATTCATCAGGCAGGATGATGAGCATTCTTCCTTCGCTGGCGATATAAAGCGGATCAAACCCCATTATTTCGCATGCTCCACGTACCCGGGGGTCGACCGGAATCAGGGATTCGTCGATAACAATCTCCATGCCCGAGGTGGTACTGATCTCATTCAATGCACTGGCAATACCTCCCCTGGTGGGGTCGCGCAATACGTGAATGTCGCCGGCTGCACTGAATGCCAGGTGGGCGAGTTCGTTCAGGGGTGCGGAATCGCTAAGGATATCGGTTTCAAAACTTAAACCCTCGCGTGTTGACAGGATAGCTATTCCATGATCGGCAATATTGCCTGTAATTATAATTGCATCGCCCGCTGCGGCCCTGTGGGGTGCAATGTTCCGGTTTGGAGGTACTTCACCTACCCCGGCCGTGTTGATAAAGATTTTATCACCCTTTCCTCTTCCCACGACCTTTGTATCGCCTGTCACTATCTTCACTCCGGCTTTGCGCGAAGCCGCTGCCACCGACTCCATTATACTTACGAATTCTCGCATCGAAAGCCCTTCTTCAATAATCAGGGAGAGTGAAAGGTACATGGGCACGGCTCCGCAGCAAACCAGGTCGTTTACTGTTCCGTTTACCGCGAGGTCGCCTATGTTGCCGCCGGGGAAGAAAACTGGGTCAACAACGAATGAGTCGGTGGTGAAGGCTATGGTACCCGATGTACTGAGCAATGCTCCGTCGTGTGATGAATCAATACAGGTGTCTCCAAGAATCTTCACAATCACATTGTGGATAAGCCTGTCTGACAGTCTGCCTCCGCTGCCGTGTGCAAGAAGGATTCTTTCGTACTCATTATATGGGGCTGGGCAGGTGAAATTCATTCCTGGCGGTTTAATTTATATCTGTACCATGCTGCGCAGGCACCTTCAGACGAGACCATGGGAGCACCAAGCGGATGTTCGGGAGTGCACAGTGAACCAAAGGCTGAGCATTCGCCGGGGCTGGAGACTCCTCGCAATATTCTTCCCGCGATGCATATTTCAGGTTCTGTTACTGATATGTCGCCGGGTTTGAACTGAGTAGCTGCATCAAACCTTGAATACTCTTTCCTGAGCGATAATCCGCTTTTTGGTATCATGCCGATACCTCTCCACTGACGGTCACATACTTCGAGAACTTCGTACATGGTATTCAGGGCACTTGTGTTGCCCTGCCTGGTAACAGATCTTTCATACCGGTTCTGGACACCTGTGCGGCCCTGTTCGAGCATGGTGACTGTAGCTTCTATGCCTCTTAGTATATCGACAGGTTCAAATCCGGTTACCGTAACAGGTATTCCGAAGTTGCCGGCAATGAGGTCATACTCAACAAACCCGGTTACCGTGCACACATGACCAGGGGCCAGAAGTCCGTCTATTCTTGCGTCGCCCGCCGAGAGTAATGCACGCAGTGCTGGTGGTACAAGCACATGCGAGCAGAGCACCGAATAGTTTTCCAGTCTGAGGTTTGCGGCCATTTTTACGGCCAGGGCGTTGGCCGGTGCCGTGGTTTCGAAGCCGATAGCGAGGAAAACCACCTTTTTCCCAGGGTTCCGGGCGGCAAGTGTTACCGAGTCGAGTGGTGAGAATACCATTCTGACATCAGCTCCTGAAGCCCTGGCAGAGAGCAGGTCGGAGTGCGACCCCGGAACCCTCATCATATCACCGAAAGTAGTCAGGATTACATCTTTTTCATGAGAGATGGCAATTGCCTTGTCGACCATTTCGAGGGGGGTAACACAAACCGGACAGCCTGGACCGTGGATCAGTGTGATCTCTTCGGGCAGGAGTTCGGTAAGGTTGTATTTCATAATTGCATGGGTTTGTCCTCCGCATATCTCCATTATACGGTGCGGCCTTGTGGTAATAGCTGCAATATTGCGGGCAATTCTGCCTGCCAGTTCGGGGTTCCTGTATTCCGATATGAATTTCAAGCCGGGGCTGATTGCGTTATTTCATTTCATCGAGAAGCCGTAGGGTTTGTTCTGCCTCTTTACGGTTGAGGATACTTATTGCGGTTCCTGCATGAGAGATAACATAATCGCCAACTGTTGCCCCGGGCACCCACTCGGTACAAACTGTTCTGATAACACCGCTGAAGCTGACTCTGGCCATTTTCATTCCATTGTCGGTGAAGAATTCGGTTATCTCTCCCGGAATTGCCAGACACATAACGCAAAGGCTTTGGTTCCCCCGCTAAATTAATAAAAAAGAGCTGAACCTGGTAATTGAAGCGGGTATTTGTTTCAATGAAGTTTGTTTTAATAAATTTGCATTGCAGCAAACCGGCGGTTGGTATGTTTTTTGATAAAGGGTATAAAACAGTCTTATGAAAGCTATTTTATTATTATTGGGATTTCTGGGTTGTTCATTGCTGGTTGCCCAGCAAACGCGGACTGAAGTTCTTGAACGGCTCGAGCAGGGCACGCAGGTGCAACAGCCTCTGAAGGGGGTTACCAAAGGTGCGCTGAGGCTTTTCGGCGAGAAGGACGACCTTACGTCGGTAATCATTATTGTTCCGAACGGGTCGGAGGTTGAGGTACTTGAGAGGGATAGCGCCTATGTGCTGGCGAAATACAACGAGTATACAGGGTATCTTGTTGCCGGCAAGGTTGAAATAAAGAGTGTTGCTAATCAGGTGCAGCAAGAGGCTGTCAGGCAGGAGGTTCAGCAGCAGCAACAGCTGCAGCAGACAAGGCAGGAGACACAGGACTACCGCATAAATCCTGAGAACAGGCTGACATATCTCGAACACAAATATGGCAGAGACGTTGCCAACAGGATTTACGCCGGGAAGATATGGAAGGGCATGACTCCCGACATGGTTAAGGATGCCTGGGGCGAACCCGACAGGGTAAACAGGGTTGCAAGCGGCAGCACGGTTAAGGAGGAGTGGATATACCGCAGCACATGGCTGCTGATGGAGCAGGGTAAACTTAAGGAGTGGGGCGCGATACCTGCCCGGCGGTAACAATTATTGCGGGAAATCCGGAAATTGATTCTCCCTATTGCTTTATTGAAAAAAGTGTTATTTTTGCAGTCACAATTGCGGGAATAGCTCAGTTGGTAGAGCACGACCTTGCCAAGGTCGGGGTCGCGAGTTCGAGTCTCGTTTCCCGCTCAGAGATTATAAATCGGTATTTTTTTTGCTGGCGCGGGTGTTTACCGCGCCAGTCTCTTTTTCATAAAAGATGTTAAATTTCATCATTAACATTGTTATTATTTTCACAGTTTCATTCTGCTTGGTATATTTGGTGTTCAATGAATCATTTTGCAAACAAAATCCATCACCCTATGAGATCCCTGATTCTATTTACCGGCATACTTCTGGTTCTTGCCAGCGGATGCAAAAGTGATGTCAAACAGGATGTTATAACCATCCCTATTGAGAAGTACACCCTTGCCAACGGACTCGATGTAATCCTTCATCAGGATATATCCGACCCTATAGTATCGGTGGCAATCTATTATCACGTTGGTTCCAGCCGCGAAGAGCCCGGAAAGACCGGATTTGCCCACCTTTTTGAGCATATGATGTTCCAGGAATCGGAGAATGTCGGCCAGGATCAGTTTTTCAGGCTGATACAGGGTGCAGGCGGTTCTCTGAACGGAAGCACCAGTCAGGATCGTACAAACTATTACCAGGTAGTACCCAGGAATGCACTGGAAATGGTGCTCTGGATGGAGTCGGACAGAATGGGTTACCTTACAAATACCGTTACCCGCAAGGCACTTGCCATTCAGCAGAATGTGGTCCAGAATGAGAAGCGTGAGAGCGTCGACAATGCCGCATATGGTCACAATTCTGCGCTGATTGCACGTACCCTTTTTCCCGAAGGTCATCCATACAGTTGGACTGTAATTGGCGAGATGGAAGACCTTTTTAACGCTTCCATTGACGATGTCAGGGCATTCCACGCCAGGTACTACATTCCCGGTAATGCCACCCTTGTGGTGTCGGGCGACATAAGCAGGGAAGAGGTGAAAGCGCTTGTTGAGAAGTATTTCGGAGAGATACCGGCCGGAGAGAAGCCTGCCAGGCGTCAGCCGGTGCCGGTTACTCTTAACGAAACAGTCAAGCTGTACCACGAGGATAATTTCGCCAGGGCTCCCATGCTAACCATGGTATTCCCGGGGGCAGAGAGATATTCGAAAGACTCATATGCCCTTAATTTCCTCGCAGATATTCTGTCGGGAACGAGGAAATCGCCTTTGTACACTGTGCTTGTTAAAGAGAGAACGATGACTTCCAGGGCCTCTGCCTCAAACAGTTCACAGGAGTTGGCCGGGACTTTCAGGTTTTCTGTTACAGCCAATCCGGGGATAAGCCTTGCCGATGTTGAAAGTGCAATCTTTGAAGCGCTGACACGATTTGAGAAGGAGGGTTTCAGCGAAACCGAACTCCTGAGGATTAAGGCCGGCTATGAAACAAGCTTTGTGAGCAGGTTTGCAAGCGTTCAGGGTAAGGCTTTCCAGCTTGCAGAATACAATATGTTTACCGGCAACCCCGAATACTACAAGGAAGACCTCGCAGCAATCCGGGCCGTTACGGCAGACGACATAAGGGAGGTCTATATAAAATACATTAAGGATAAAAACTTTGTGGCGACAAGTTTTGTGCCACGCGGACAGGTTGACCTTGTGGCCGTCAATTCGGTTAAGGCTGATATAGTTGAGGAGGATGTTACACAGGCATCGGAGGTAGATATCTCAGTTATTGCGGATGAGAAGATTGAGAGGAGTGTTACCAGGCTCGACAGGTCGGTTCAGCCCCCTGTTGGCCCCGACCCTGAAGTCACAATTCCTTCAGTATGGACGGCGGAGATGGATAACGGACTGAAGATATGGGGTATAGTTCACAATGAACTGCCTCTTGTTCAGTATCAGATCTCCATTCCCGGCGGTCAGATGTCGGACGATGTAAACAAACCCGGGGTGGCAAACCTCGTAGCAACCCTGATGAATGAGGGAACCATGAACAAGACTCCCGAAGAGCTTGAAGAGGCAATAGCCCTTCTTGGTGCATCAATATCATTTTCTTCGGGAACCGAGGAGATATCAATAAGAGTAAGTTCACTTTCGAGCAGGTTTGAGAATACACTTGAACTTGTTGAGGAGATGATACTTGAACCGAGATGGGATGAACAGCAGTTTGCGCTTGCAAAGGATCGTATAATAAACGGTCTGGCACGTAACAAGGCCAATCCCGACTACCTTGCCTCAAGAACACTCAATACCCTTATCTACGGTGACGACCATATTCTCTCACACGACCAGCAGGGAACCGGTGAGAGTGTTGCAGCTATCTCCGCTGACGATCTGAAGAACTACTGGGAGAAATATTTCTCACCTTCGGGTGCCAGACTGGTTATTGCCGGCGATGTTGACAGGGAGAGGGTTACGGCGGCGCTGGCCGGGCTAACGGAAAGATGGGCGGCTAAGGAGGTTGAAATGCCGGTACTTCCGGCAGTTGAGCCACCATCTGAATCGATGGTCTATTTTGTCGATGTCCCCGGCGCAAAACAGTCGGTGATAAACATCGGTACCCCTTCAATACCCCGGTCTCACCCCGATTTTCACGGCGCAACAGTTGTAAACTACAAGCTGGGGGGATCGTTCAATGGTGTCTTCAATATGATTCTCAGAGAGGAAAAGGGATTCACCTACGGGGCAAGATCATCCTTCTCCGGAAACAGGTCAACAGGCAGTTTTACTGCTTCTTCAAGGGTTATCACAAAGGGAACCCTTGAATCGGTGAACATATTCAAGAATGAGATGATCCGTTACCGACAGGGGGTAAGTCAGGAGGATATCGATTTCACACGCAATGCGCTTATGAAAAGCAACGCTTTGAGATTTGAGACGCTTGCGAATCTTGTCGGTATGCTAAACACCATGAGCATATACGGGCTTCCTGCCGATTATATCAAGCAGGAGGAGGCATTTGTTAAGGCACTGACTGTAGAACAGCACAAAGAGCTGGCAAAAAGGTATATTGATCCTATGAAGATGTATTATGTGGTTGTGGGAGATGCAGCCACCCAACTCGGACCTCTGGAGATGGCAGGGTTTGGAAAGCCTGTTCTCCTCAGATATTAAAGAGAGTGCCTGTAACCGGTAACCGGATAACGGTTACCGGTTTTTTTTTTTACTTTTGCGACATCATCATCTGAATGGAATATGCCCGGATGGTGGAATGGTAGACACGCAGGACTTAAAATCCTGTGGCCATAGCGGCTGTGCGGGTTCAAGTCCCGCTCCGGGTACAGAAAAAGAGCGAGTGTGAGAGCGGGAGCGAGCACACTCGTTCTATTTTGACTCACTTCGTTCGTCGAGCTCACAATGCAGGCATTGTTCGGTTCTCGCTCTCGCACTGACACTCACACTTTTATTCTTCAGCTCGAACGATCACTCACATACGCAATTAAAGGACGATTATCAGTCTGCATCTCCTGTCAGTTATTATTTTCCCCGGGAATTCAGAACTCAGTTTTCCAGGGTACCATTGACCAGAAAAGGTCGAAACAGGTTCTTCAGATTGTCTGTACCTTTTGCAGAAATGAGGGAAATACTTATTGCACGTTTTGCCGGTCAGATTACACCGGTTCGCTTGAAGTAATTCGATTCGCTTCGGGGGACTACTTCTCCGGTGAATCTTCTGGCGTCGCCACGGGTTGGCGTTATTATTACATCGGCTTTACCTCCTCCCTTACGAAGGGAGATTTCAATTTTGGCGTTTATGAGGTTTCCTCTTACCTGCATGGTTGACCTGATGTTGCCTTTTTTGTCAGTGGTCTGGCTGTAGTCTGAAACCGTAAGCCTGTTGGTATGTGCATTTCCTGCTACAACCTGACCCTGAAGAAAGACATACTCTTTTTCGTATGAGAGAAATACCGTGTTATCGGAGATAGGAACAAGCTCGATCCCATATGCTTCAGGAATAATTACAAAATCCTTGTCGTTGATTGCGGCAAGTGACTTTTCAAATTTCACCTGTGCCAGCGAGTCCTTTTCAGCCTTTTTGTTCTGGGCAGAACCGGCATTTATAAAGAAAGTGATGATGAATAGGGAAAGAAGGAGCCGTTTCATAATTGTTAATCTTTTAGTTACCATACAAAGTTAGAAAATTATTCATGTTGTTATCAGAATGCCATGATATTACCATTACCGATCAGAATGAAGGGAGACCAGTAGAGTGGCTGCGGGTATGTTTTCATTATCTCACGCTGTGCAAGTGTCAGGGCCTCCTGCAGGGGATATTCGGAGACAAGAGAATAGAACTTTGACATAAGCATGGCGGTTGGATAGTCAGCTACAGGCCACAGGCTGACAATCACAGCCCCGGCACCTGCATACATAAATGCACGGCTGAGCCCTGTAAGCTCATCACCAAGACTCAGGTTGCCGAGTCCGGTTTCGCAGGCACTCAGTGTGACCAGGCTGGCATTCAGATTCATCTCAAAAACCTCATAAACATTTAGCTTACCGTCATCAGCTCCCGAAGGAGGAAAGAGGAGATGGGAGTTGAGGGGACTGTTGCTGTTGTAGATACCATGGGTTGCGAAATGGAGGATATTGGCGCTTGATGCATTCTCCTTTACAAATGTTTCGGAGGCAGAGCTGCCAATTCTGTGCTGATTATCAGGGAAGATGCTCACTATCCTTCTGAGTTCGTCTTCTGTTCCGGGCAGGGCGGGATAATCATCTATGCTGATGTCAGCCAGAGCTGTACCGAGGAACTTCGATCCCTTTGCAATCTCTTTATCGAGACTTACAATATAGACCCCTGCCGATGGTGAGTAGATTATATTATGAGTTATTACCAGCGGGATTCCATTATTGTTTGTCAAAGCCTGAAACGGCAGGAAGTGCAGGGGTCCGTTCGGAATAATCACAAGTTTGCCGTAACCGGCAATATGGTTCTCAAATGGCTTTATCAGCAGGTTATAGAGTCGCCCCAGGTGTACTCCGGCATCAGGCGACAGCGACCTGATAGCTTTTCTCGCCTCTTCAATCATGGTTATTAGGTTATCCCTGCCCGTTCCGAGAGGAATGCAGAGAACTGAGTTCCCTGAGATAAGCCATCCATAGCAGTTTTCTACAGAAACCCAGTAGGCAATGGCTGAGGAACCTTCATCGAGGTTCTTCCTTATTTCATCGACAGATGCCGGTTTACTGGCAATGAGTTCGGCATACTCGGGCTTTGATGTCCTTATCTGCTGCAGAATTGAGTTATACTCCTCCCTTGCCCTGTCAAGAGATCTTCTGAGAGATTCCGGTTCATCTTCTGTTCCTGCGCGGTTTTGGTGATCAGGGGTTTCTGTTACCTGCAGAAGTCTCTGGAGCTTCCCGATTTCATTTCGCTTTTCCTGTTCAGTTATTATCAGGTCATCGGCCGAAGCCCTGCCGAAATTGATATTCCTGCCTGCCAGCATTTCGTAGAATGCCCTTGCCCTGGCGTTTTCGGAGTAGTAGAATGCTTCGCTGGTTTGTCCCAGCCTTATAAGAAGGCTTATAAGCCTTTCGTATACCTCTCTTTTTGTATCAAGGAATATACTCCTGAACTCTTCCGATGTAAGGTTCCCCCTAACGTCTTCAATAACCCGTACGGCACTTTTATATGATTCAAGGGCTTCGCCTGTTTTGTTAAGAGTCTCCAGCATAATACCCTTATAATAGTAGGCCTGCCATGTAGTTTCAGGGAATACTTTCCACATCAGGGCCGAATCGAGAACAACTCCTGCCTCAGAATACTCATACTTGTCGATAAGCAATTTGCCTTTCAGCACCTTCACTCTTGCCAGCCCCTGCATGTTCCCGGCGGTTCTGAAGGCGTTACCTGCCCTGTCAAGGAGAATAACAGCACTGTCGGCTTCATTTTTCAGCGCCATAATTTCGGCCAGGCGCATCGAACTGATGCCATCACCGGTGAGAAGTTTCTCGGAGCTGAAATAGTTACCGGCCTCAATTACCTCGCCGATTCTCATATCGAGCGAAGCTTTCAGGCTACCAGCCTGCATTGGGATTGTATCCTTGAGCTTCTGGGCCTGAATGTAGTGTAATTCGGCCCTGGCATTATCTCCCAGGTTGCTGTAGATGTCTCCGAGACCGATGGTTGCCCATACAATCTGGCCGCGGATACCATATTTTCTGGCATCGGCCAGAGCCTTTTCCTGGCTGCTTATAGCTTCATCATACCTTCCCGAGGATGTAAGTATTGAAGCAATGAGCTGATGGTGCCTGTAGACACCCATTTTCCCTGCCACGGCAATTTCGAGTGAACGGTTTATGTAACCAAGGGCGGTTTGGTGGTCACCCAGATCGGCCCATACCGACCCCGTGTTCAGATAAGCCTCCATTTCCCCGCGGGTGTCACCTGTTTGTCTGAAAATGCCGGCAGCCAGATCAGAATAGTTCAGGGCGTCTTTATACTTTCCCGTTGCTGCGTAAAGCTGGCCCAGGGCCAGGTATGTATCGGCCATTGCCAGCTTACGGTCGTCCTTCAGCGAACCCTTCAGCGAACCGGCAAGATTCAGTGCTTTGCTGAGTGAGACAATCCCCTTGTTGTATGATCCCATATATATGAATATCCTGCCCTCCTGCCTGTAATCCTCAATCAGATTAATTATGTTATTCTCAACAGAGTCAAGAAGCATGGCTTCTCTTACGTGCAGAAGAGCCGACTCATAATCGCCGGTCATTTCGAAGCAGTTGGCAGTCTTGCGTCTTACGGCAGCCTCGGTTCCGATGTTCCTGTAGATACCCAGTTTCTGACTTGCATCAATCATTTGCATATAGTGGCGGGCGGCCTCTTCATACCTGTGGATGTTGAAGTACTGGTCGCCTTTGCGCTGCTGCTGGGTAACCATGATTGACGGTGTGGCGCAGCCTGATAATAGAATAATAAGTGAAATAATACCCCATACCTGGAAGAGCGGCCGGATGAGACCGGAGGCTGGTTGCGGTCTGTGGCTGAGACTTTCAGAAGACATATTGCACAAGCATTTCGAAGCGGGGATCGGCTGAAATCCTTTTCCCCGCCAGTGGTATTCTGACAGATTCTCCGATTCTGAGCTGCCCCACCTGGAATATAAGCTGTGTTTCAAAGAACAGGGCGGTTACCGGTGGAACGGTAATGTTAAATGGTTCGCGTATTTCACCTTCACCCTTGTAAAGGTACCTGATGTGATTGGCGGTTACAATCCAGTCATTCAGGTGCAGGTTAAAACTCCCGCCGGCTTCGAATGAGTTACCATCGCGGAATTCGGTTTCGGCAAGATCGGACGGGGTAGCCAGCTTCTTGCCGGAAAACCTGCTTACATAACCAGCGTATGCGGTTATTGAATATGGGTATAGTATGGTACGTGCCATCAGCTTTCCGCCTGTTGACCAGAAGCCGCTTCCGGTTGGAAGATTGTATTCCCGCAGGTTCCTTATATTGGTCGGGTTTTTTTCGCCTGTGGGTATTGTTGCCTCAAGGGTACCCGTAAGTGAGATTCTGTGATTCTTCTCATCAATTACCTGAAAGGCCAGCCTGACACTTCCATCGCCGATACCTTTGCCTTTCAGGTTTGAGGTCTCTGGTGCATCGGCATTTATTTCAGGCTGTACGGTTAGTCCGCTGAACTGTTCCCTTGCTGAATTCACCGGAATGTTTATGTCGACCATCAGACGCGATGTAATGCCATACTGAAAATTGAAGAGATATGATGTCGCAGATCCCCAGGTGCTGTTGAGGTAGTACTTTTTGGTTCCCTCGTAATCGAAATACTTGTCGACCACCCCGTACGAAACCCAGAATCCTGATCGAAAGAAGCCGCGTGAGAGGGTAACAGGTTCCGTTACCACGGTTTGTTGTTTGATGTCGGAAGGGAGGAGCTGCTTTTCAATCTGACCGGTTGCGGTCAGACTTAAGATTGAAAGCAGGTATGCGACAAATGATCTTGCCATCGGGTAAGGGTTATCTGTAAAACGCGAAGGTGTTGAAGCTGGCAGTAATATACATATAAAAAGGTGCGTATGTATTTTTGCCTGATAACGGGAATCCGGCCTTCTGATAAATTGTAACAGCCGGAGATACCTGGATTTCAAGTCCCGGTTCAAGCGAAATCATCCACCTATCGGGGTTCCGGTATCTCTTGCCCCAGTATTCCGTCCAACCGCCGCCTGAATTCATGTACCCCAGGTTCATAAATGCGTTCAGCCACCCGGTTGCCTGGAAATGGAGCGCAGTTCCGATTTCAAATGACCTGTCGGGAAGAAATTTGTAAGTACTGGTTGAGTAATCGAAAGTCCGGTTGGCGGTAAGATTCTGGTTCCACCTGAAGTTTTCACCTTCACGAACGGGATCCTTCATGAGGAATGAGGTTGCCAGGGTGAAACCGGATAGTGTTATTTTGGCATTTGCCGAGAACAGATACACAGGCACTCCGTTGCCTATAGTATTGTGATACTGGTAGTTGACGGTATATGATGATTCAGAAAGAACATTTGAGACCGTATGTGTCGGTTTTTCGGGTTCATGTTTTGCAGAAGGGATTAACAAACCTGCACCGGCGCTTATGTCGGCAATCCTGAATTCAACCGGCAGCCGGAGAGTGGCTGTAAGGAGCAAATCGCCCATCCCCTTTTCCTCTGTAAGGTTATTAACCTTAACAGTTTCGTCAGCACTTACATAGGTTACGGTTTGAGATCGCACACCCCTTTTCATGAAGTTCGTCATTGCACCGACCTCGAGGAACGGTGCAACTCCATACTTCATCTCAGCGAAATAATAGTGATAAACCGAAGCGATGCCCATATTACGCAGCACTTCAAGGTCGCCGGCTGAGCTGAACTGCCGTGCCATTACCGAGAATTTATACCCGGCATTGGCCTGAACCTGGCCTTTGTAAAGTGTAAGCTGCCTCTGGTTGTACGGCATGGTGAGGAGAGTATATTTATCGGGTCTGATTACAGAGGTCTGTGCATTTGCCACAACGTACACTGCTGCCAGAAGAACCGTGAGGAGTGTTTGTTTTTTCATGGCCTTTACTTGTTAATTGGAAGGGTGTACTTTACGAGACCCTTGCTGTTGAGCCCGAACCAGAGGTTCCCGTCGGCATCTTCTTCAATGCAGTTAACAACATCTTCAAAGAACCCGTTGTAAACCTTGTAAGAGTGAGGAATGACACCGTCGTACCTTATCAACCCCTTTCCGTTCGTTGCGAACCAGATGTTCCCGCTTCTGTCTTCGTGAATATCGGAAACAGAAGTAGCGGTTATGCCGGCCATAAGCGATATCTGCCTTACACCCGTCTGGTCGATATATGCAACCCTGTTACCGTCGGCAGTTCCTACCCACAGGCGGTTGCGACTGTCGGAACGCAGGGCTGTTACCTTGTTTGACGGTAATCCCGATGAAGTAGTGATAACCGACCATGCTGAACCATTCCATCTTCTGATGCCATTCTCGGTACCCACATACACGTTCCGGTTGACGTCCTCCTCAATGGCTCTGACATTGGGAAATGCCGATTCATCGAGCCGCGTGAATCCCGAACCGGTATTTATGTAAAGGCCCCTGTCAGGTGTTCCTGCATAGATATGCCCGGCTCTTGTTACCTTAATGCAGTTAATAATCATCGCAGCAGCGTCGGGGTCACGGTAGGAGGTCCACTGATCGTTTGCAGAGAGGATCGAGATACCGTCGGTAGTTCCGATAATTATTGTTCCCCCGCTGTCAGATGCCACTGCAGTGACAGCGTTGCTGAGAATTGAACTGTTTGAGGTCCTGAAGACGGTCCATGCGCTGTTTCTGAGTCTTGCCGCTCCGTTTGAAGGGAAGGTAACCCAAAGGTTGTTGTCGCGGTCGAGGGTTATATCCTGAACCTGATTTGAAGGCAGACCCGACCCGGTATCGAGAAGGGTCCATACGCCTGCTTCGGCAGCGTCGGCCAGTTCGTATTCAGTCTTATTGCATGAGAGAGGAGCGGCTAATACGATCAGGCAGAGAATCCGGGTTAATGTTTTCATAATCCATCTGAATTGGTACAACAGATTAAAATTCCTGACTAAGTACTCCGGTTGCACTATTGAGAATGGTGTCCGGGTTTTTCACCAAATATATATCATAGTTGGTTAACAGCAAAAACCGGGCCTGAACCTTTTCCTACGGTTTTTTTGACCAGGACTGATATTCTACAGCATTAAAAATAAAAATTTAAAGTGTAAATAGTACAATTAAAATAAAATTGTTTTATATTGGTCATCGGAAAAATTCCTTTTTAGGGGATATAGAAATGATATACAAAACAAACTGACATGACAACAATTGACTGGTTAGTATTGGGATTATTCGGTGCCGGACTGGTAGGGGTAATCATTTGGGTAGTCAGGAAGAAGTCAGATACTTCGGCAGATTATTTTCTTGCAGGGAGGGATGCCACATGGATTGCCATAGGGGCATCGATTTTTGCTTCAAACATCGGGTCGGAGCATCTTGTGGGCCTTGCTGGTGCAGGCGCGTCGAGTGGTATGGCCATGGCTCACTGGGAGATACAGGCCTGGCTTATACTGCTGCTTGGATGGCTTTTTGTTCCTTTCTATGCGCGCAGCGGTGTCTTTACCATGCCTGAATTTCTTGAACGAAGGTACAATTCACAATCGAGAGGATTCCTTTCCATAATCTCACTTGTAAGCTATGTTCTGACGAAGGTAGCGGTAACGGTATATGCCGGGGGTGTGGTATTCAAGCAGGTATTCGGCATTGAGTCGATAATGGGTATTGACTTCTTCTGGATAAGTGCGATAGGTCTTGTGGTTCTTACGGGGCTCTATACGGTTTTTGGTGGTATGAAGGCGGTGCTGTACACCTCGGTTCTGCAGACGCCGGTTTTACTTATAGGATCACTGGCGGTAGTGGTAATAGGATTGGTGAAACTGGGTGGCTGGGGTGAGATGATGGAGATTTGCCGAACAACTCCGGTTAACGAATTCGGAGATACCATGACCTCACTTATCAGATCTCCCAGGGATCCTGATTTTCCCTGGACAGGTGTTCTTCTCGGCTCGGCCATCATCGGATTCTGGTACTGGTGTACCGATCAGTATATAGTTCAAAGGGTTTTATCGGGGCGTGATCAGAAGCAGGCCCGCAGAGGTACAATATTCGGAGCTTACCTAAAACTTACACCGGTATTCATATTTCTGATACCCGGGATGCTCGCATTTGCTCTAAACGAGAGGGGCCTGATGAACCTTACTCACAGTGATGCAGCTTTTCCGACACTGGTTAAGGAACTGTTGCCGTCAGGATTCAAGGGCATAGTTGTAGGCGGCCTGCTTGCAGCCCTGATGAGTTCTCTGGCCTCATTGTTCAATTCATCGGCAACACTTTTTACGGTTGACTTTTATAAGAAATACAGGCCTGATGCCAGTGAGTCGCACCTGGTTAAGGTAGGACGCATTGCCACAGTGGTTATAGTAGTGCTGGGCGTGCTCTGGATTCCGGTAATGAAAGGGATGGGTCAGGTATTGTATGCCTATCTGCAGGATGTGCAGTCGCTGCTCGCCCCGGGCATCGCAGCAGTATTCCTTCTTGGTGTTCTTTCGAAGAGAACTACACCGGCAGCAGGTTTAGCGGGTCTTGTGGCAGGGTTTTTCCTGGGGATGATCAGACTGGTGCTTAAGGTTTTATCCGGATCGGTCAATCCCGACGGTCTCCTTTACAATGTGTTCCTTGCGCCAAACTGGTTGCATTACTCAATAGCGCTGTTCTTTATTATTATAGCATTGATGATAGTCGTAAGTTACTTTACGAAGGGAATTGATGCCTCGAAGATCACGGGGCTTTATCTTGGCTCTGCAACGCCCGAACAGCGCGCTGAAACCAGGGCAAGCTGGAACAAATGGGACGTAATAAATTCAGTAATCATTATTGCGATAGTAGTTGTATTCTATGTCTACTTCTGGTAGGATTCTGAAAGGATAATATAAAATATATAGTATATGAAAGTTTATAAGGAGAAGGAGGTGTGGTTTGTTACAGGGAGCCAGCATCTCTATGGGGCCGAGACCCTGAAAAAGGTGGCGGCCGATTCGGAAGTTATTGCCAGAAGCCTTAACGAAGCCGGGAATATTCCCGTAACAGTGGTATTCAAGCCGGTACTTACCACCCCTGATGCGATCTACAAGCTTTGCACTGAGGCAAACGTTGAAAGGAGTTGTGTGGGTCTTATAACATGGATGCATACATTTTCGCCGGCCAAGATGTGGATAAGAGGTCTTAAAAGCCTTGAGAAACCATTTCTTCACTTCCACACACAGTTCAACCAGGATATTCCATGGGACACAATTGACATGGATTTCATGAACCTGAACCAGTCGGCTCATGGCGGCAGGGAGTTCGGATATATATGTTCACGCCTGCGTATTGACCGGAAGGTGGTTGTGGGCCACTGGCACGATACTGATGCGGTTGGGAAAATAGCAATCTGGACACGCGCTGCAGTTGCCTTTGATGAGTCGCGTAACCTTAAAATTGCCCGTTTCGGAGACAATATGCGTGATGTGGCCGTTACCGAGGGCGACAAGGTTTCGGCACAGATAAAGATGAACTACTCGGTTTACGGTTATGGTGTTGGCGACCTGGTAAAGGAGGTAAACAACACCGGTGACGCCGAGATTAATAAGCTGATAATTGCCTATGGCGAACAATACTCCATATCAAAGTCAGACCTCGGTTCTGATTCCATCAGGGAGGCTGCCCGCATAGAAGCTGGTATGAGGTCGTTTCTCGACAAGGGCGGATTCAAGGCATTTACAACCACGTTCGAGGACCTTCATGGTTTGAAGCAATTACCCGGGCTGGCAGTTCAGAGGCTTATGGAAGACGGTTACGGCTTCGGAGCCGAGGGTGACTGGAAAACCTCAGCGCTGGTAAGGATTATGAAAGTAATGGCCAAAGGCTTACCAGGGGGAACCTCGTTTATGGAGGACTATACCTATCACCTCGACCCGAAGGGAATGAAGGTGCTTGGCGCTCACATGCTTGAGGTTTGCCCGTCAGTTGCAGCCGCCAGGCCAACCCTTGAGATACACCCGCTGTCAATCGGCAGCAAGGCCGACCCCGCCCGCCTGGTATTCAAGTCGGCATCGGGTAAGGGTGTCAACGTATCGGTTATGGATATGGGTAACAGGTTCAGAATGGTGGTAAATACACTTGAAGTCGTTGATTGTCCGGAGATGAAGAAACTTCCTGTTGCACGGGTACTCTGGAAACCGCTGCCCGACCTGAAGACCGCGGCACATGCCTGGATACTGGCAGGTGGTGCACACCATACAGGTTTCAGCATGGCGATAGGAAAGGATTATATAGCCGATTATGCCGCGATGGCAGGAATTGAAATGCTGGTAATAGATGAAAATACCTGCATTGAGAAGTTCAGGGAACAAATCAGATGGAATGAATTATACTACCATCTTGCAAATGGTATTATATAAAACTATCTTTACATTCCGGCCTTAGCGGCTCAGCTGTAGGCAGCTAAGGCCGGAACACTATTTATGTAATAACCTCTGACCACTCGGTATGACCAGGATTTACACAAAGCATCCGAAGCATTTTGTTGCCGTTGACTGCATTATTTTCGGGTATGACATAATTGAAAAGGAACTGAAGCTCCTGCTTATAAAAAGGAATTTTGAGCCGGCAAAGGGCAAGTGGTCTCTGGCAGGGGGGTTCATTGCCGAGAACGAAAGCATGACACAGGCAGCATGCCGGGTGCTTTACCAGCTGACCGGCCTCAAGAATCTTTACATGGAGCAGTCTTATGCTTACGGAGGGGTTGACAGGGACCCGGGTGCACGGGTAATATCGGTGTCATATTTTGCACTTATTAAGATACAGTCGATCGATAAAGACCGGCAGGAGATCAACGGTGCCCACTGGAGGTCGATAGCAAAGCTCCCCGACCTGATATTTGACCACAAGCGTATGGTCGACAGGGCTCTCGCCGAACTGCAGAATAACATTAAGGTCAGACCGGTGGGATTCGAGTTACTGCCCGAGAAGTTTACCCTGGTACAGCTGCAGGATCTTTACGAAGCCATTTACCAGAGAGGTATTGACAAGCGGAATTTCAGAAAGAAGATACTGTCGATGAATCTGCTCGAAAAACTTGATGAGAAAGAGAAGATGACATCGAAGAAGGGAGCCTGGTATTACAGGTTCATCCATCAGAAGTATATTGACTTCAAGGAGAAGGGGTTCTATTTTAACCTGGATGTAAACTAATGAGAGCCTCCGTGGCAGGCTCTCCCGTTGAAAGTTGAACGGAAGGAAATAAATGTAAAAACAACAATTAAAAAGCGCTGCTGTCATGCTTGAGAAACTTAAGGAGGAGGTTTACAGGGCAAACATCGACCTGGTGAAGCATAACCTGGTGATACTCACCTGGGGCAATGCAAGCGGTATTGACAGGGAGTCGGGACTGGTTGTTATAAAGCCTTCGGGAGTTGATTATGAAAACCTGACACCTGCCGACATGGTAGTTGTTGACATGAATGGCAGGGTGGTTGAAGGCAATCTAAGGCCTTCGTCCGACACACCAACCCATCTTTTTCTGTACAGGGAGTTCACAGCCATTGGTGGAGTTGTTCATACCCATTCGGTACATGCCACTGCATGGGCTCAGGCAGGTCGTCCCCTTCCGGTTTTCGGTACCACCCACTCAGATTATTTCCATGGGCAGGTTCCGTGTACCCGTGAAATGACCATTGAGGAAGTGACCGGCGACTACGAATCAAATACCGGGATAGTTATTGCAGAGTCTTTCATGGGCAGGGATCCGATGACGATGCCGGCGGTTCTGGTGTGCAATCATGGCCCTTTTACCTGGGGAACCACGGCCAAACAGGCTGTAGAAAACGCGGTAGTGCTTGAAGAGGTGTCCCGTATAGCTCTGTATACCAGTATATTGGGCCGTAGTGAGGATATCGGGGGTTATCTCCTCGATAAGCATTTTCTCAGAAAGCATGGCACTGGAGCCTACTACGGGCAGAGTAAGAAACGAAAATGATATAATAATAATGGAGAGATATGCTATAGGAGTTGATTTCGGGACACTTTCGGGTAGGTCGGTGCTGGTGAATACCCGTACGGGGGAAGAGCTTGCGGTATCGGTTTTTGAATATCCGCACGGAGTCATGGACGAAAGGCTGCCTGACGGCACCAGGCTTGGGGTTGACTGGGCGCTTCAGCATCCGCAGGATTACCTCGAAGTGTTCAGAAAAACCATACCTGATGTTCTTATGAAGTCGGGAGTTAAACCCGGTCAGGTAATAGGCGTTGGAATTGATTTTACTGCCTGTACAATGCTTCCGGTTATGAGCGACGGCACACCGCTATGTTTCACCGAAAGGTTCAGGAAGACCCCTAATGCATGGATCAAGCTCTGGAAGCATCACGCTGCACAGGATCAGGCGAACAGACTTAATGCCATAGCCGGAAAGCGCGACGAGATGTGGCTTGCCAGGTATGGCGGCAAAATATCGTCGGAGTGGCTCATACCGAAAATACTGCAGATAGTTGAAGAGTCGCCCGAGGTTTACGAGGCTGCCGACCGGTTCATCGAGGCAGCCGACTGGGTTGTCTGGCAGCTTACAGGAAAAGAGATGCGCAACAGTTGTACAGCAGGTTACAAGGGTTTGTGGCATAAGCATGACGGTTATCCCCCGGATGATTTTTTTGCGGCACTCAATCCGGCAATGCGTAAAGTTGTTGACAAAAAACTTTCGAGAGATATCTACCCGGTTGGCACAAAGGCCGGAGCAATAACCGCGAAGTCGGCACTGCTCACGGGCCTGTTGCCCGGCACTGCCGTTGCCGTAGCCAACGTCGATGCACATGTATCGATGCCGGCCGTGGGAATCACCAGTGAAGGCAAGATGCTTATGATAATGGGAACCTCAACCTGCCACATGCTTCTCGGAACCGCGGAGAAGACGGTTCCGGGGATGTGCGGAGTTGTTGAGGACGGTATTATAGCAGGCTATTATGGTTATGAGGCTGGTCAGTCGTGCGTGGGCGACCATTTCCAGTGGTTTGCCGCGAACTGCACACCTGCTGAGTACAGTGCTGAGGCTGCATCGAAGGGGATGGATATTCACCAGTTGCTTACCTCAAAGGCTGAGAAGCTGAAGCCTGGTGAAAGCGGGCTTATCGCCCTTGACTGGTGGAACGGGAACCGGTCGGTTCTGGTTGATGTTGACCTTGCCGGAATGCTGCTGGGTGCAACGCTTCTTACCAGACCCGAGGAGATTTACCGGGCCCTTATTGAGGCAACAGCGTACGGAACAAGGATGATAATTGACACATTCGAAGAGTACGGAGTTCCTGTTAACGGTCTTTATGCAGCCGGCGGGATCGCCGAGAAGAATCCTTTTGTGATGCAGATATATGCTGATGTTACAGACAGGGAGATCAGGATATCGGGTAGTCCGCAGGCACCTGCCCTGGGATCGGCCATGTTTGGTGCGGTTGCAGCGGGATCGGAGGCAGGGGGATATGACAACATTGTTGATGCGGCAAAGGCTATGGGCAAACTTAAGGATACCGTTTACCGTCCAATAAAGGAGAACGTTGATGTTTATGACCTTCTTTTTGCGGAATACAGACTGGTTCACGACTATTTTGGCCGTGGTTCCAACGATGTGATGAAGAGGCTGAAGGAGATTAAAAAAGCAGTAAGGAGCTAACCGGGAGACGAGTCCCGGTCAAAAAGAAGGTCTTGCGGATGAAAAACAACATTAAACAATAAAGCTGAGATGAATAAGCTGATGAGATTTACATTTATTGTATCGCTGGGTGCATTACTGACGGTTATGGCAGGCTGTGATAAAGGGGGGAGTGGAGGCTATCCGGTTACCCCCGTTCCGTTTACTTCGGTGCAGGTTGCTGACGACTTCTGGGCTCCGAGGATTCAACGGAACCATGAAGTGACAATACCTATTGCCTTCGGTTATTGCGAATCGACCGGACGGGTAAAGAATTTTGAAATAGCAGCCGGGCTCGATACCGGAATGTTTCAGACAATTTATCCGTTTGATGATTCCGATGTCTTCAAGATAATTGAAGGAGCTGCGTATTCATTGCAGACCTTCCCCGACCCTGAACTGGATGCCTATCTTGATACCCTTATAAGAAAGATAGCACTGGCGCAGGAGGATGATGGATACCTCTATACCAATCGCACCATTGCAGAGATGCACGGCGGAAAGGGACTTCACAGCTGGGCAAGGGGAAAAAGATGGGAAAAGACCAATGACCTGAGCCACGAGCTTTATAATGTAGGTCACCTGTATGAGGCCGCCGTGGCACATTACCAGGCTACCGGTAAGAGAACCCTTCTTGATGTTGCAATCAAATCAGCCGAACTGGTGGATAATGACTTTGGCTGGGATGCCTTTCTGAGCTATCCGGGCCATCAGGTGATTGAGATGGGACTGGTTAAACTGTATGGCGTTACTGGGGAGAGGAGATATCTCGACCTGGCAAAATTCTTCCTCGATGCCCGCGGACACCGCGATGACGGGGCAGAGTATTCCCAATCGCATATGAAAGTTGTTGACCAGACCGAAGCTGTCGGTCATTCAGTAAGGGCTACATACATGTACTCGGGTATGGCCGATATGGCTGCGATACTGAATGATGCAAGTTACATTACGGCTATCACCCGTATCTGGGAAGATATTGTCTACAGTAAGATGTATGTTACCGGTGGTATTGGTGCTTCGGGCGGCAACGAAGGTTTTGGCGAGCCTTATCACCTTCCCAATATGTCGGCCTACTGCGAAACCTGTGCATCAATAGGGAACATTTTTACCAACCACAGGCTGTTCCTTATGCACGGTGAATCGAAGTATTATGATATTGTTGAGAAGACACTCTATAACTCAATGCTATCAGGGGTATCACTTTCCGCTGACAGATTTTTCTATCCCAATCCGCTTGAGTCATACGGCCAGCATGAGAGAAGCGCCTGGTTTGGCTGTGCCTGCTGCCCGTCGAATGTTGCGAGGTTTATTCCTGCCATACCGGGGTATATCTATGCCGCCACCGGTGATGAGCTGTACGTAAATCTGTTTGTTACGAACAGGGCAACAGCAGACCTTGGAGGTAAGCCGGTAAGCATTACACAGCAGTCTGACTATCCATGGGATGGCAATATTGAAATAATAATCAATGACAACAGTGCAGGAAAGTTTGGTCTTAAGATCAGGATTCCGGGCTGGGCAAGGAATGAAGCTATTCCCGGCGGTCTTTACAATTTTGCCGATGAAAACAGCGAGCCGGCCGTAATAAGAGTCAACGGCATGGAGATAAACCCGGAAATTGAGGAGGGATATGCTGTTATTGATAGAAGGTGGAAGTCCGGAGATAAGGTTCAGATTGTACTGCCCATGCCCGTCAGAATGGTTGCAGCCGACGAACGGGTAAAGGATAACAACGGAAAGGTTGCAATACAGAGAGGCCCGCTTATGTTTTGCGCAGAGGGGCCCGATAACGGTGAAGGGCATGTTCTTAACTACATTCTTGATATGGATGCTGAATTCTCAACATCCTACGCAGCTGACCTGCTAACGGGAACACAGATTGTGAAGGCCATGGGCAGGCAGGTGAGGAGAGACCTCGATGACAATATTTCCACCGGCGACGATGAAGAGATTGTTATGATCCCATACCATCTGTGGAATAACAGGGGGCCGGCCGAGATGATGGTATGGATGCCGGTAACGGTTGAAAATGCAAAGCCAATGCCGGCACCAACGATCGCCTACCGCAGCAAGGTTACCTCAAGCAAGCCTACCAGGGCTCTTCAGTCAGTCAGCGATCAGTATGAGCCGGCAAATTCGAATGATCACTCATGGCCATATTATCACTGGTGGCCCACCAATAATACCTGGGAGTGGATAAGGTATGATTTTGATAAACCTGAAACAGTTTCATCGACAATGGTTTACTGGTTCGATGATGGTCCGTTCGGAGGCTGCAGGATACCCGCAGAATGGAGGCTTGAGTACCTTTCGGGTGGAAGCTGGAAACCGGTAGTGCCTGAGGGCGCCGGCTATACAATAACCAAAGACGGGTGGGATACCCTTAAGTTCAGGCCGGTTAAAACATCAGCCCTGCGCCTTAATGTGAAGCTTCCGGAGAGGCATTCTTCCGGGGTGCATGAATGGGTTGTAAAATAATTGTAAAGTAAAAGTTAAGTTGATGATAAAATATTTTGTATTTGTATTTTAATTTTCATATTTTTATAGCCATCAAATGGCAACAAGGGGGGGATTTTTAAAAATAAGTGTAATCTGAACAATAAAAAGGCGCATAACGTCAAGCATACCTGAGTTCGCGCATTAAGTGTATAAATAACACATAAAATACAACAGATGAGGAAAAATCAAAAACAACCAATGCAGAGATTAAGAATCACATTATCACTGTAAACTTAAATCCTATAAGATGAAACCTGACAAATTCAAGAAAATGCGATTGCCGTTGCTATTGCTCTTTCTTTCGTGTCTGCATCTTGCAGTGCATGGACAGACAAGGGTAGTAACGGGGACGGTCACCGATGAGACAGGGGCTACCCTGCCTGGTGTGACAGTATCGATTCCCGGAACACTCCGCGGAACAAATACCGATTTTGACGGGAAGTACAGCATCGAGGCAAGGGCCGTTGATTCGCTGCAGTTCTCGTTTGTTGGTATGGTCACAAAGAAGGTTCTGGTAGGAACCCAGACAGTTATCAACGTTACCCTTGAGGCTGATGTAGCCAGGATCGATGAGGTTGTGGTTGTCGGCTACGGTGTCCAGAAAAAGGAGTCCGTGGTAGCAGCCATCTCACAGGTATCGGGCGACAGGCTCAGGAACGTAAAAATGGGGGGTAGTGTTGAGAACACACTTCAGGGTAACCTGCCGGGTCTGACAGTTATCATGCAGGACCCGACGCCGGGTGAAGAGTCGAACTCCATAACCCTTCAGATCGGAATATGCAATTGACCGTACCGCTTTCGAATCGTCGTACGCCTTTGCAAAGTACGGAACCCTCAATGAGATGAAACCCGACAAGAACCTGTGGTTCGACAAGAACGACAGCGTGTGGTATTCGCACCCCGTTGTGCGCAGGGAAGATTCACGCGCATTTATGGAAAGGCAGCACTACGCAGGTCTTGCGGTAAGGGGCTGGCTGGAACCGAAATATTTCCTTATGGGAAGCGACTGGACGGCGAGTTCCGATAACCACAGCCTGAGCTACATGGCCAAGATGGGGGGATGGGCGATACTTGACTATGGTATCAATTTCTCGGAAAAGCCATATGACTGGCTGCAACTCGGTTATGCATCATACCTCAGCTCATGGGCACTGATGAACACCGGAACCCCCGAGTCTGATTATGGTTTCTGGGCCCCGGGCAAAAAGAATGACGGGGCAATGGGCTGGGCCTTTATGGAGCAGAAGCAGGGCAACGCGTGGATAAGGAAGACTGTCGACAGGGGATCGTGGTTCTATGACGGCGAGGCCGACCTCGGACTGGGAGCCACATTCAGGATGGCAGCCACGGTTCTGACCGACGACCCGCTTTTCGGATGGATAGCCCTTGGAGGAACACTCCGTGAGGACAGGAAGGCTTATTATGTCAATCCGCGCGATGGTGTACGCAATCGGTTCTCAATCGCAACCTCAGACAGGCGGTTTACTGCCGAGCTGGCCAGAGACGGTTTCAGCCGGGAAGGTGAGATTGTGGTTGGCAAGGATATGAAGAGCGTTACCTTTACCATTGAAAACCGCACCGGCGACAACCATAAAACAAAGATTTTCTTCTTTGTGAAGCCGGGTGAGAATGTTAAGGTAAAGGCGGGAGGAAAGACAATTCCGGTTACCAGGACAAGTGAGAGGGAGCTGGAATGTGATGTTCCGGTAACCATGAAGGGTGGTAAGGTGACCATCCAGATAATATAAACCGGTATCGGGTTAAGGAGGGAGGCTGGACGGCAACGGACAGCCTCTTTTCCGGTTCCGGAAACAGGCAGAAATGGTTAGGTTAACAAACCCTTAAAGGTTATATTTGCAAAAAACAGAATAATATGAAGAATACAGGTTTAACAGTTTTTGCAGCAGCACTTGTTCTGATTTCAGGACTGACCGCATGTAACAATGTAAAGACAAAGGATATGGTGAAGTCAGAACCCTTCGGGGAGTTCAAAGGGAGTGAAGTGTCACTTTTCACGCTTACTAACAGTGCCGGAAACGTGCTTAAGCTCACAAATTACGGTGCTACAATAGTTTATATTGAGGTTCCCGACCGCAACGGCGAAAAGGAGAATGTAACGTTCGGTTATGAGACGCTCGAGGGGTACATAAACGGCGATCCCTATTTCGGTTCAGTGGTGGGCCGATATGCTAACCGCATAGGTCAGGGTAGATTCACCCTCGACGGAGTTGAGTACAGCCTGTCGCTCAATAACGGTCCCAATACACTTCACGGCGGTCCCGGCGGATGGCACAGTGTTGTATGGGATGCAGAGATCGTTACAGGTGCAAACTCGGTTAAATTCACCTATAACAGTCCCGATATGGAAGAGGGTTACCCCGGCAACATGGAGGCATCGGTCGTTTACACCTGGACCGACAGCAACGAGATTATGATGGAGTATACAGTAACAACTGACAAGAAGAGTGTGATCAATATCACCAACCATGCCTATTTCAACCTTCATGGTGCCGGCACAGGTGATATTCTTGACCACCAGCTTACCATCAATGCACAGGCTTTCACACCTGTTGACTCAACGCTGATACCCACGGGTGAGATAAGGCCGGTTGCCGGTACCCCGTTCGATTTCACAACCCCGCGCCTGATAGGTGAAAGGATTGGCGAGCAGGACGAACAGCTGCTGCTTGGCGGAGGTTATGACCACAACTTTGTGCTTGACAAGTCGCAGCCGGTTGCAGCCACTGTTTACGAACCGGTTTCAGGAAGGGTGCTCGAGGTGGTAACCGATTTGCCTGGCGTTCAGTTCTATTGCGGAAACTTCCTCGATGGAACACAAACAGGACACGGAGGATTGAAGTATGAGTACAGAAGCGGACTATGTCTTGAGACACAGTTCTTCCCCGACAGTCCGAATAAACCCGATTTCCCGCCGGCGATAATTGAGCCGGGGAAAGAGTTTAAAACCAAGACGGTTTACAGGTTTTCGGTAAAATAGACTCTATTGTTCCATGGCCATGACCATTCGGCCAGGGCTTATGAATGGGAGGGAATACCGGTATTCAGCGCTGGTTCGCCACAGCGCGGAACACGTACCGGAAATTTCCTGTATGTAACTACCGGGAAGGAGACAATGAGAGTGTTTGTTGTTGATAATAAGACAATTAGATTACTGGGTTAGGTTTTTACGAATTTTTTCCATTAAATAGTTGCACTATTCCCGAATTTATTCTAACTTCGTAGTGGAATTATAAGTGTAAAAAACACAATTAAATTTACAGGTTCATTAAAAAGCAAGTCTTTTCATTTAGGTTAGATTTATTTGGGTTTAGTTGTGAGGGAGTGATCATCGGGGGAGGATTGCTCCCTCTTCTTTTCGGGCGGTGCCGGTCAGCATAACGATATTCAGGATACCGGTAACGAAGAGGTGAAGTTTGCCTTTTGCGGTAACTTGATTATCATTGCATAATAATCGGGTTGCCATGCACGATAAGTTTCCGAATGAATTTACGGCGAGGGTCGCCGGGCAGGGGTACATTGAGAGTGAATCCCTCCTGGCGGCCCTTGCCGCTGAATCGCCGGTGTCGGTGCGTATCAACAGGGCCAAGTGGGCAGGGGCGCCGGCAGGAGCAACCCCGGTGCCGTGGTGCGGTTCGGGCTACTGGCTTCCGGCCAGACCGGTGTTCACCATCGATCCGCTCTTCCAGGCAGGTTGCTACTATGTGCAGGAGGCTTCCGGAATGTTTCTTGAGCAGGCTGTGAGGCATACCGGTTGTGATGCACCGGGGTTGCGCATACTCGACCTTTGCGCCGCACCGGGGGGCAAGGCAA